>Ga0123355_10001945_pt1 | contig 29124 bp, 20 predicted proteins | sample TergutEmb28metaG_3_FD_89872 | JGI IMG/M metagenome (GOLD analysis project Ga0123355, IMG submission 89872) | Embiratermes neotenicus P1 segment gut microbial communities from Petit-Saut dam, French Guiana - Emb289 P1 | ecosystem: Host-associated > Arthropoda: Insects > Digestive system > Gut ... | reverse complement strand
TATTGCTCTGCGGGTTGCCTCTGTCGTTTTGGCGCATCCGTGTAATATTTGTCCCATAGTTTTTTGTTCTCCTTTGGCAATTCATTTGCACCATTATAACATGGGACTAAACACCTAATGTTGCCAGTTCGTTACCAAGTTCTCTTTAACACTGCATAAGGGCTGTCGTATGGTATGAAGTTTGAGCATAGGTTTTTGCAACTATACTTTTTACCCTGTGGCAGCCCTATATTTTGAATGGAGGCATATAATGAGTGCGATCAGTAACTCTTACGAACCAACATTGACGAAACTTCGCTTGGCGGGTAAATTCACCAGCGAGAGGGCGGCATCAGCCTTGCCAGAAAATCAGTGCCTCAAAGAACCAGTTCAAATAAATAATGATTGGGGAATTGAGGAAATTCCAACACCTAAGCATCCTCACGTTCAAATGGTAGAAGTACAACCAGAACTTGGCGAAGTTAATATTCCGCCAACCCCTAATTATCCTAATATTCAAGTGGTAGAAGTAAATCCAGAATTAAATGATGTTAATATCCCATCAACTCCGAAGCATGGAGTTGTAAAACACATCAGTATTCAGACAGACTGGGACGGTGCTAAAATGCCACAAGAACAAGATTTACAGCACCAGTCACTGCAAATGCCCAAAATTACGCCCGTTGCCGAAGATGCGATGCGACCGCTACCATTTGACACACCAAAAATGAGCGTATCCAAGTACAACTTGCCAACAGGGAATGGTGATTTATCAGCACAATTGCCTTCTACTTTCGATGTTAATCAAGGTGTAGATTTGTCTTGCTACAAAGTTAATTCCGATATGAGTTGGACAGCCTCATCACGATACACCAAGGATGTGCCTGTGTTTGATGTTAAACTTGGAAACAGTATCAATTTTGAGATTAAGATGCCATATTTAACAAATGTTACGGCATTTGCAGCGTTTAATCTAAAAATTGAATTTTCCCAAATTGTTGACGAGTCAAGTCGTGTACCAAAAGCATATGAAATGCCACGGACACAGTTGCCCAATGTGAATCGTTTCGATGTGACAGTGCCTACGCATGAAGATTTGACCTTTGAGGCTTTTGATTTGAATAAATCTTTTAATTGGGAGTCAAGTCTAAAATTGCCTTCATCAATTTCGCATCCTGCATTGAAAATCCCATCTCCGCCAGATATCCCGCTTGATATTATTCCTCAACCTAAGAAAGTTGTGGCGGTATCGTATGATTTTGATGAGATAGAAAATGAATGGGCGAATTTAGAAGAAATGTTTGACTCGTGGACAATATCATCTTGATATATTCAAGCGAGGTGTCGTCATGAAAGAGACTGAAATCCTCATAACTGCGCAATTTGTGGACGGAGGGTCTACTGAAAAAACCGAAGCCCATGTGCCGTTGATGTACACGTTTGATTTACTCGTTCAAAAAGATACAAAATTTTTTGAATTATTAGAGGCAATCGAACTTGGTATTTCCAGAACATTGGTGGATATCGAAAAACTACAGAAGCCTAACGAAGCTGGAAATCCTGTAGTTTTGCATGAAGATAGTCGCCTCAGCGAACATAATACATCAAAGCGTATAGTAGACCCCAAAGAAGATGATAGTTTATCATCTTATGGGGTTTATAAAGTGTGCCAAAAAATATTCAATGATTGCGTCAATGCCTACAATAATATTACAGAGCCTACTCTTGATGAAAGTTATTGTGCAGGGAATAGGGACGAAAATGGTGTATTGCTCTGTCATTACAAAAAAGGAAAGGGTGCTGACTCTGATGCAAGCACAGAACACGAGAGTTGCCAAGGCGCAGGAAAAAAATGTCTTAAATTATATTATAATCCAATAAAGAAACCTGCTGCAAATAGAAATTGCATCGGGCGGGGTTCAGTAAATTTTCGTGTTATCAAAGAGCGAGAACTTGGAGATAACCCGCGAATTTTAAGCTATGCCCATGAAGACCAAATCCATATAATGAAAGCACCTCATGATAGATGGTCATTGGAAGAACTGGGCTTTGTTACATCAACTCGGCTTATATTTGACTCTACAGGTAAGCATCGTTCAGATGCTTTATTTGACGATACTAAAATTAACATAGCTTTTCGGAAAGAATCTCCGCTTTATAATATAAGTGAACAGCCATTGAAAGTGCTTGAAGATGAACCTATTCGTATCATTCCGCCATCCGATCCACCAAAAAAGAACGTGCAAAATGCCATTACAGCACTTCTCTCACCATTACTTGCAAGCGGAACCATGATAGGTGCTAGGCTTATAATCGGTGGCGGATTCATGGGAAATATGATGATAATCATGTCAATTTCCATGGCTCTTGTTGGTGTTGTAATGTTTATTATTAACAGAATTGAGCGAAGAAAGGCACATAAAAAAGCTGTATCAGATTGGCGTACACATTATGAAACCTATGTCAAAAAAATAGTCAAGGAAATTCGGGAAAGACGTGGCTGGTGCATCAGAAAACTAAATGCACTGCATCCCGATAGGAGCGTTTTAATAAAGAGAGCAACTGAGTTGCATGGGGACATTTTTAGCAGAGGGCAGTCCCATCAAGATTTTTTAACTATCCGAATTGGAGACACGATGAAGGGTAGTCAATTAACACAGTCCGCATTTAAAATTATTGGAGAAAAGAAAGATGTTGTATTCACCACTGCTGAATACCGATCTTTGAGTACCTCAAATGGATACGCATTTAATATTTTTTTGCCTGAAGAAAAGGAAAATGCACCACCAATTGATACAAACATTGATTATAAAATTTACAAAGGTGGATATTTGATTGATTTGCCGTCTCATATTGCTTCTGATTATGAATATTTAGACTACGCATATGAGCAGGATGCTTTTCCTAACCGTGATTTTTCGTCCACTTTTGACGGCACACCAAGGTTTGCATATGCCCCAGTTCTTTTGCGTTTAAAAGATTGTGGTACTCTTGGCATTACTTCAACAAGGGGCAGCTCTGCTTTTCGTCCACTTTTAGATAAAATTATTTTCGACCTTTGCTATTACCATTCTCCAGATGATGTACAGTGTGTTATGTTTTGCAAAGAAACCAGTAATTGGCGTGAGCAAGAGTATGTAATTGACAGATACAAACACTTGCCACATTTTAGAGAATTGTTAGGTGATTTATCTGCGTTTTCATTTAACGCAACAGATGCAAACTTGGTCTTAAATAGATTGATGGAAGTTTTGACAGAGCGGAACAATCTTGGTGAAGATGTAAAACAACCTCATATAGTCATGTTTTTTTTAGACGAAGATGTCTTTTTCAAAAGGCATCCTGTTTCGCGCTATCTGCCAGATAGCCCTGAAAATCATAGCAAGGATATTACGTTTATTTTTTGCAAGCAATATGCCGACCATTTGCCTAAGTATTGTGGACAAATAATAGAAATAAACAACTCTTTACCGTGGAGATTATTACCACACACTCAAACAATTAGACGCTCCGCTGACAATACAGATAAATCCGAGAAAATAGAGCGGCATTTTTCTTTTGTTCCTGATATTCCTGAAAAATTGCTTGACAGGATAAAAGATAAAGAACAAGAAGATGTCAGCTACAGGGCATTTAAAATGCTAAGTGCTTTGTATTATTATAGAATTGCTCAAGGAGCGAACGTCCCTCCCCGTGTTGAATTGCGCGAACTGTATGACATCGAATTGCAAAAAGAAAAATCCGCATTTTGGGGGTCTGATTCAAAAGATGTTACCAAAGGTTTAGGTGTTCCAATTGGAAAGAAAGCAGGCAAAGAAAAAAACGATGTCATTCTTGACCTCCATGAAGATAAAGATGGTCCGCATATGTTAGTTGCCGGCACCACAGGCTCAGGCAAAACAGAAACAATATTAACGTATTTAATTGGGCTTTGCACATACTACTCCCCTGAACAGGTAAACTTGTTGCTTGTTGATATGAAAGGTGGAGGATTTATTCAACGCCTCAGTAATCTTCCCCATATTGTCGGTCGAGTAACTGATATTGACGGAGATGAAGGGGGTGCTGGTAATGTGTATATGTTAAAGCGTTTCCTAAAATCAATGAATCATGAAGCAACACGCCGTAAAAAACTACTCAGCAGAATGGAAGTTGACAGTGTTGACAAGTACATTGAATTGCAAAGTGATGCCGCAAAATTGGACGAGCATATCAATGTAACATTGAAACTGAAAAAGGGTACACATCAAGCCCGCATAGATGACCTTTTGGAGTTGAAAAAACGTGAAAACGCACTATCGCATTTATTTGTTGTTGTTGACGAGTTTACAGAATTGATGAAAATAACAAATGAGCATAACGATATTGATTTTAAAGGAGCGATAGATTCTCTTGTTCGAATAGGGCGCAGCTTGGGTTTCCACATAATTCTTGTATCACAAAATATTGAGGGTGCAATCACGGAGGAGATTAGAGTTAACGTAAAGGCAAAGCTGTGTTTGAAGGTAGCAACCCGTGAGGCTTCAAGGGTGATGATTGGCAATGACGATGCATATGGTCCCCTAATGCCAGGTAATGGCAGGGCGCACTTGTTGGTTGGTGCTGGTACGCGCTATGAATATTTTCAATCGGGCTATTCAGGCGCAAGCAGTTTGAATTCCGATGTGCGAAGGATTATAGTTAAACACGCAGAAAAAACAGGGGCATATACGTTGTTTTATGACTCGTTTGTTCATAATGCAGAAGCGAAAGAATCTGATAAAAAGGCTCGTGCTGCTGACACACAACTTAAAAGGGTTGTTGATGGCTTATCTAAATTTGCTGAAGACCACGATAGGGAAGCTCCGCGGATTGTACTACGCCCATTATTAAATGCACATTGTTATTATAAGTTTGAAAGCGACGCAATGGGGGAAGCGGGACCAACGGTGGTTGACATAGAAGTAAAGAAGGCTTAGTTGCAAGAAAACACAACGAAAGGACGATTAGAGTGGCTGACTTTAACCTTGTATTAGGGCAATATGATGACCCAGACAACCAAGAACAGCTAGAGTATAGGGTTGAGCTATACAAGAAGAATGTAGCCATTTTTGGTACTACAATGAGCGGAAAAACAACACTCCTTAAAACGCTTATTGTTAACCATCACTATACTTCTGCTGAGAAGGGTGGAGACAATGATAAAAATTTAATTTATATTCTGGATTTTAGTGACAACCTGCAATTTTATTCAACATTGCCATATGTTGTGGCATATTTCAATGGTGATAACGAAGAAAATGTAAGAAGGTTATTTAAGGACATTCAACTTTCACTACGAGCCAACGCTAAAAAATTGAGTGAATTAGGCGGTGTAAATTACTTTAACGCCTCCGAAAAAGACCGTCCCCCACACATCACCTTCATCATTGATGGGTTAAACACATTTTTTTCTCAAGCAAATTATGAAAAATACCACGACACACTAACAAATTTGTCTCGTGAATGCCTGTCCAAAGGAGTCTCAATTGTTTTCACAGCAGTAGACCCAGTGGGTAGTATATCCAGATTGCTGACCTATTTCAAATGTGTTATTGCATTCGACCTTCCGAGCGAAAAATACGGGCTGATATATGAAGCTACACCTGATAAGCCCATAGTATTGCAAAGGCGTGGAGTTGCAAACTTAGATAATAAGATTTATGAATTCCAAGGTTTTTTGCCGTTTAATACAATTAACCAAGACGCAGAAAAATCTGAAATTATCAGTCTAAAAGTAAAACTTGCCACCAAATATAAGGTCAAGGTAAAAGAATGGGACAACAAACGGAAAAAAAGTTTTCGCAGAGGTGAAGCCGTTGATGAAAACAATTGGGAAAACTTCGCAGGAGAACCATACAATCCCGAACCAGGTTTTTTAATTCCTGGAATGGATTACTATTCGTTTACTACCCCATGTGTCCTTGATATTTCTATTGCAAGGTCTATTGCAATATATGGTCGAAAATCATCAGGCAAGACAAACGTGCTTTGGCTGATACTTAAAGCCGCTCTTAGTATGCTTGATGCAGAAAATCCCAAATATACATCTTTGCGATTTGTTTTTTGGGATGATAAGCGCGGTGGGTTAAATGAAATATATAATGCTTTGGACAGCCATGCGCATACTGGAAAATTTGACAAAACAGTGCTACAATCACAAAGAGAGGTTGAGACGTTCTTGTTGCAAGAGGGATATTTTGGTCAAAATGCAGATGCAAGCAGTGCCAAAAGTAAGCAACCGGAACCTACGCCACAAACGAAAACAGATGTAGCATCAGAGCAAACCATGTACTCTGATGAAGTTGATTTCGCAACTGAATTAAATCCGCCCCCTTATCAGCCGGGAATCAAGGGCGATGTTACTTGTGAATCTTATTTATCGGAAGGTACACTAGCGGTTTTGAAAGAGATAGAGGAAGCGGAGGCTATTGACGCAGAGACTGCCGAAGCAAATGTTGATGAGTCGCTTGACCCTACACCCCAAGCTGAACATGCCACCTTACCTACGGCAGTTTATGATGAATCACAAGCACTCGTTAGTGTAGCTGAAAATTCAGATGAAGCAATAGAAGCTGCATTACCTGCTCTACTTGAAAAAATATTTACTGTATTTGTCGTGCAAAACAGAACATTGTATCGCTCATCTCCCGGAATGCAAAATTGGAGATTCGCACCAATCCTTATGTCTGTTGTAAGCACTGCCGATGAACATGATTCTCTGTTCGTATTTGCAGATACGCAACGCATTACAGATGGTGACACTAAAAATATTTTCAATTCTGCAATTGAACATGCGTTTCTAACTTATGACATTTTTGGATTTCTTAATGAAAGAGGGCGAGGGAGCGTTTTCGACCCACAGCAAGGACGCGGTAGCCAAGAGGTAACAGAGTTAAAAGAAGAATTTGGCCCCTGCGAAGATGTAGGTGACGGATTTTATTACAACTTGGAAATGGACGAGCTTAGTAAACTCAAATTTATAAAAATTTTAAAGGAGGCATGAGAATATGTCAACACAGGCGTTTAATCTTTTAGACATCAGCAAGTTTGATAATTTTATCAATGCAAAATCTTCACTTTTAGCTGAATATGACGCTATAAATCGAAGGTTTGAGTCTATCAGGCGTAATCTGGCAGAAAATTGGGACGGACAAGGGGCTGATGCCTTTGCTCAAGATTCTCAAATAATACGAACAAACATTGGTGGAATTGAAGATGCGTTAAGAACTATGTGCGACACGCTAATTGACTGCCGAGCTGTTTATGTTGAGTGTGACAATGCGCTTGGTACTGCAAACCGCTCGGCAGGGCAGTGATTTACAACGATTCGCACTCACCCTTTGGGCATCACTGTTTCGCACACAAAACCTACACGAAAGGCACACGATTGTTACACGATTCATTAACCTTTCGTGTGTTTATCGTGTACCTAACGTGTAGGTATCGTGTGAAATTGCCGTACCCTTGCCCAAACACGCACGGCATGATATAAAATACATACTGACAAATCGCTTTGCGAAGTTCTTGTAATCGGAAAAAGCCCCGTATTACAGGGCTTTCAGAGTATCGTGTGATTGTATCAATACTAACGTACAATCGAGGTTGTTATGTTAAAAAAAATATGTATGCTTTTTCTTTTTACATTCGCCGTGATTCTTGCCGGTTGCGACGAATACGCGCACACGATGGAGCGCATCGTCGAAGCAATGGCGGAAAACTCCGGCGAAATTGATTTCAGCGCATTTGCGCCGGCGAATGTTCCCGAAAAGTACGAACTCACGCGCAACGATACAACCGAAACCGGAATGATTATGATGTGGCAATCGTCCTTCGATTACGACGCCTTATACGAAACCTACACAGAGTGGCTTCGTTGGGGAATGTGGGGCGGCGATGAATCCGAATTTTTTCCGTTTGAGCAAATTTCGTGGAGAACACCGCCGACGCTCCGTTGGAACGTATCCGCAATAACCGCCGCCGATTTGGAGCGGATTGTTTTTGCGCGGAACAAATATAAGTACGATTTTTCGGCGCATCCGCTTGTGCCGGGACCTCCCGGCGGTCGGGCGCATCGTCCCGTACCTGACTATTTTCTCCACGACCCCGTATTTTTGGCGGAGGAATTTACCTCCGACATCGTGCGGGCGCGAGTAACAAGCTCGCCGGTAACGCTGATTCAAATTTCCGACAGCGATATTTTTCGCAACAGATATTTTGAAAGAACTTTTCGGCTCATGCAATTCGGCGTTTTGTTCGACGGCGGGGTACTTGTTCGCGTCCGCGCAGAGGGCTTGACGTATGAAGAAGTATGGGCGATGTTCGAAAATATTTTTGAGGCGCAGTAAGATATGAAGGAGGATGCTTTTGTGGTTTACAGACTTGCAACGCCGGCAGATGCAGCTTGTTTGGCAGAACTTTTTTGGAAACACACCGACGAATTTGAGCCGTGCAACCCCGCCGACAAAGATGCTTTTATTTCCGAATGCGCGGAAAACATAGCGCAACGATTAGGCGCGGATTTATATTGTTGGGTTGTTGAAATTGACGGTCGCATCGTGGCGCACGCGAATGTTATCGTTGCACAAAAAATCCCCCGTCCCGGAAAAATTGTCCGAAGATGGGGGCGTTTATCTACCGTTCGCACTGTTCCCGAATTTCGCAATCAAGGCACAGGCGGCGAGCTGATGGAAAAAATTAAGGCGTGGAGTCGCGAACAAGGTTTTGAGGAACTGCTCGTCGGCCCGAGTGAAAAAAGCGTTCAGTTTTATGAACGCGCGGGATTCAAAAACGATAACGAAATCATGGAGCTGTTGTTCTGAACTGCGGATTCGCATTTAATCCATCGAAATAACTTTCAGCCCTTCGAGCTGAATTTTGTACAGCTTGTGATACTCGCCTTTTTTCGCCATCAGTTCGGCATGTGTGCCGGTTTCGACGACGCGCCCTTTGCGAATCACCGCGAGCGAATCCACATCTTTTAACGTAGACATGCGGTGCGCGATTGCTATGGTTGTACGGTCGGTTTGCAATTTATTTAACGCGGCTTGAATTTTGCCCTCGGTTTCGGTGTCCATTGCCGCCGTTGCTTCGTCGAGAATGAGAATTTTCGGGTTTTGAATAATTGTTCGCGCAATCGACAGCCGTTGCTTTTCGCCGCCGGAAAGGTCTTGCCCGCCGGCACCTACCCGCGTTTCGTAAGCATCCGGCAGGTTCGCGATAAAATCGTGCGCCGAAGCCATTTTTGCCGCCATGACGACCTCCTCGATTGAGGCGTCGGGGCGCGCGTAACGAATATTGTCCGCGATGCTTCCGATGAACAAATAGATATCCTGCGACACCACGCCGATGTTCGTGCGAAGCGTGTTAAGCGGGATTTTTTTTATGTCCGTGCCGTCGATGAAAATTTGCCCTTCGTTTGGGTCGTAAAGCCGCGCAATCAGATTCGCGAGCGTCGTTTTGCCGGAGCCGGTTTTCCCCACGATGCCGAGGGATTTCCCCGCAGGAATTTCGATATTCAACCCGCGCAAAATCGGAACGGCGGGTTCATATTGAAAAAACACGTCGTTTACACGAATATCGCCGCGAAATTCCGTGATTTCCACGGGGTTTTTCGGCTCTTCGACGTCCGCCTTCGCGTCGATTACCTCGAACACCCGTTGCGCTGCGTCAACGCATCGCGCCCACCAGTTGCTCACCGTTGACATAAATTGCAACGGCCCGTACAGCATTCCGAAATACGCATGAAACGCCAAAAATGTACCCAAAGTAATATCATCGTTAATAACCATCATCGCGCCCAGTGCAGTAATCGCAACCTGCGCACAAAATACAAACAAATATATCAGCGGAAACGCCGTCCAGCCCAAGTTTGCTTCGGCGATTTGAATTTCCGCTTGGCGGTCGGATTTTTGCGCAAAACGGTCGGTTTCCGCTTCTTCGCGGGCGAACGCTTTAATTACACGCTGACCGTTCACGCTGTCGGAAACCATGTTGTTCATCTGCGAATTAACAACCCACCACTTGTGCCAAAACCGCTGAAAATACTTGAACAACACCCAAAACATGCCGATTGCGCACGGCACCATCACGATTACAACAAGTGCCAATCGCCATTCAAGCGCGAGCATCATAATGAAAATTCCGATGAAAATAATCGAGTTCAGCAAAATAAACGGCAATCCGTCCACAAAAAACCAATAAATATTCCGTGCATCGCGGCTGATACGGTTCATAAGCGAGCCGGTGCGCTTCGACGTGTAAAACCCGACAGAAAGTCGCTGCATCGCCTCAAAAATACGAAGCTGCAAATCGTAAATAATCCACGGCATGGTCTTGGCCAAAACAACCTGATAAAGCATCTGCAAAAGCGTCGCAAAAACCCGCACAGCCACCACAACAAGCACAATCGCGCCGAGCATTCCGAAAAATCGCCCGTCGTAATGCAAAACGTCGTCGATAAACATGCGCGTACCGACATACGGCGCGAGAATTTGCGTAATCGTAATCAAAAACATAACAATCGTACACGCCGCGACCTTGCCCTTATAAAATCGGAAGAACCCGAGCAAGCGCAAAAATATACTCATTTTGTCCGTGCAATTCGGGCAGAGCGCGCGTTCCGGCTCAGGGTAACGAGTGCCGCATTTGTCGCAAAAAAGCGAGTCTTCCAAACGGATTTCGTGCAAAGGCGGCTCGCCCTTGCGAATATTTTTCACAACGCGGATAAGCCGCTCCGCGAACGATTGATGCGTAAGCGAGAACAACAAAATAAGCTGTCGCTCGCCGTTATCGCGCGTTGCAACCAAGCGGCACGTTGACAGCAAAATTTCCGTTTTCAGTTCGCCAAGCTCTGCAAGCGGAAATTTCAACACTTCATGCGTGTCATATTGCGCAACAATTCGCCGCGCATCGTTCACCTTAACAACACGCTCCATGCCGTACAGGATGTAGAGGTTTTCATCATCAACGGCAGCGTAGACGTCGGAAAAATCGCCGTCCGGAGTCATGTCTGTATGGATTGCAAAATGCAGCTTATCAGCGGGGATGTCGTTTGCGGAAAACGCAGCAAGCATATATTCGGGTACGTATTTTATCATGGGGAGTCCTTTCCGGAAAAATCATGCGTGTCAAAGTCTGTTCGGCAGCTGAGCGGCTTCCAACCAAGTTTTGAAAAGTTCTCCTATTCTACCACGACGGCTGAAAATCGCAAATTTTATGTATGCGCGAAAATGAATTTTTTTGGTAGCTGAGCGGTTACCGATTGATTTTGAAAACGCGCGAAGCGCGTTTTCTGCAAAAGTTTTTGTGGAACTTTTTTCAAAAAGTTCGTGGGGTTTGGAGCTAAACCCCAAAATTAACGCTCTCATTCGCGCCCCCTTGCGCCGTTTTATTTCAAATGCTACACTTGGTAAAAATTCGGACAAAATCAGAGGTGTTTGTTTTGTGGCTTCTTGAAAAAATATTCGGCAACTACAGTGATAAGGAAATAAAGCGTCTGACCCCCGTGATTGACCGTATCGAAGGGCTTGAGCCGGAAATGCAACGTCTTACGGAAGGCGAGCTTCGCGGTAAAACGGACGTGTTCAAAAAAATGCTTGCAGACGGCAAAACATTGGATGATATTCTGCCCGAGGCGTTTGCCGTCTTTAGGGAAACCACAACGCGGCTTATAAATCAGCGGCATTTCCGTGTGCAGCTTATGGGCGGCGCGGTGTTGCACCAAGGGCGAATTGCGGAGATGAAAACCGGTGAAGGTAAAACGCAAACGGTCGCGCTGCCGCTGTATTTGAATGCGCTTGCGGGCGAGGGCGCGCATCTTGTTACGGTCAACGAATATCTTGCAACGTACCATGCGGAAATGATGGGCGTTTTGTATAATTATTTGGGACTGAGTGTGGGGTGTATTCAGCATTCTCTCAAAACGGAAGAACGCCGCGCCGCGTACGCCTGCGACATAACCTATACGACGAATAATGAACTGGGGTTTGATTATCTGCGCGATAACATGGTCGTTTTTGAAAAAGACAAGGTTCAGCGCGGATTGCATTATGCGATTATCGACGAAGTTGACTCGATTTTGATTGACGAAGCGCGGACGCCGCTGATTATCAGCGGGCCCGGTACGAAATCGACGCAGCTTTATGCCGTTGCCGACCGCTTTGCCAAAAATCTGAAAAAAGGTCGCGTATTAAATGAAGAAGAAATGAAAAATCCGATGCTTCGTGCCGAGGCAGAAGAAGAAGGCGATTTCATTGTTGACGAGAAGAAAAAAGCGGTTACGCTCACGCAGGACGGCGTAAAAAAAGCGGAACGCTTCTTTGCGGTGGAAAACCTTTCCGACCCGGAAAACGTTGAAATTCAGCACTATATCTCAAACTCGCTCAAGGCGAATTACAATATGCACCGCGATGTAAACTACGTGAGCAAGGATGACGAAATTGTTATTGTTGACGAATTTACGGGTCGTCTTATGCCGGGGCGTCGCTATTCCGACGGTTTGCATCAGGCAATTGAGGCAAAAGAGGGCGTAAAAGTTCAGCGCGAAAGCAAAACTCTCGCGACGATTACGTTTCAAAATTTCTTTAACAAGTACACGAAAAAAGCCGGCGCGACGGGAACAGCAATCACCGAGGAAGGCGAATTCCGCGACATTTACGGGCTTGACGTTGTTGCGATTCCCACAAATATGCCGATGGTTCGCGCCGACAAAGACGACGTAATTTACCGCACGGAATCCGCAAAATTTAATGCGATTGTCGCCGACGTTGAAGAGTGCCACAAAAAGGGGCAACCGGTTTTGGTCGGTACTGTTTCGATTGAAAAATCCGAGCTTGCATCCGCGCTTTTGAAAAAACGCGGCGTTCCCCATGAGGTTCTCAATGCCAAACACCACGAGCGTGAGGCGGAAATTATCTCGCTTGCGGGGCAAAAAGGGCACGTTACGATTGCAACGAACATGGCGGGGCGCGGAACGGACATTATGCTCGGTGAGGGCGTTGTGGAGCTTGGCGGGCTGAAAGTAATCGGTAGCGAGCGGCACGAATCTCGCCGCATAGATAATCAGCTTCGCGGGCGTTCCGGTCGTCAGGGCGACCCCGGCGAATCGCGGTTTTATCTTTCCGCCGAAGACGAACTTTTGCGTCTTTTCGGCGGCGACCGCATGAAAAGCCTGATGGCAACGGTCGGCATGAACGACGACGACGTTCTTGAATACGGAATGCTTACTCGAATTGTCGAAAACGCGCAAAAAAAAGTTGAAGCGAATAACTTCGGCATACGTAAGCATTTGCTCCAGTACGACCAAGTGATGAACGAACAGCGCGAAATTATTTACGGCGAACGAAATAAAGTTATTGCGGGCGCGAATTTGCGCGACAATATTTTCAATATGATACGCGGCGTCATCACCCGCGCTGTTGATGATTTCACGGCGGAGGGCGATATCCCCGAGGAATGGCATATTGATGATTTGAACAAAAATTTGCTGCCGATTTTCCGCAAGGATGCGGTGGTTCTTTCCGACGAGGAACTCGGCGCGATTACCAAAGATGAGCTGAAAGACCGCTTAATAAACGGCGCGAACGAGCTGTACGAGCGCAAGGAAACGGAAGTCACGCCCGAGCGGATGCGCGAAATCGAGCGCGTAATAATGATGAAAGCCATCGACCGTCGTTGGATGGACCATATCGACGAAATGGACCAAATGCGCCAAGGTATTTCGTTGCGCTCCTACGCCCAACGCGACCCTCTTGTGGAGTACAAATTTTTGAGTTTCGATATGTTCGAAGAAATGTCGAACAATATTCAGCTCGACACCGTGCGCGGCTTATTAAATGTAGCAATCGTTACTGAGCAGCAGCCGCAAATGGAAGCTACGGTCAACATGAGCGAAATTTCGACGAACAGCAGCGAAACCTCGCAGGTCAAAAAACCGACCCGCCGAACCGAAGCAAAAATCGGCAGAAACGACGTTTGCCCCTGCGGAAGCGGCAAAAAATATAAAAAGTGTTGTGCCGTGTAAAATTTTTGTGAAATTTTTGCAAAAATCACTTGACGAAAACAGATATGCGGTGTATACTTGTCTTCGGTTTTCAAGCCGACTTTCCCCGCATGTAACCGTGCCCGGATAGCTCAGTTGGTAGAGCAGTGGACTGAAAATCCACGTGTCGTTGGTTCAATTCCGACTCCGGGCATTTGGAAGTATGTATTGCGGGTGTAGTTCAATGGTAGAACATCAGCCTTCCAAGCTGAATACGAGGGTTCGATTCCCTCTACCCGCTTTTTTCAATTACCACTATGAAAGACTCGTGCGCGAATGGCTCAGTGGTAGAGCATCGCCTTGCCAAGGCGAGGGTCGTGAGTTCGAATCTCATTTCGCGCTTCCCTGTAAACCCGCTTAAACAGCGGGTTTTTTGCTGTTTGCGTCAATCCTGATGTCGGGAAAAATCATCGGTTTTCCCTTCTGAAATTGCCTAAAATTATCTGCTTAGCTACACAACGGCTACATGAGTAGCTACAGGAAATTTGAAAACCATGCCGCATTGTTCCCGCCAATCCCACAGGGTTAGGCGGGTTTTTCTTGTGTCCGCAATCTTACGAAAGCTCCGTTTAACGTATCGGCAGCTTCGGTATAGACGGCTTTAAACACAGTGCTGTAGATGTCGAGGGTTGTTTTGATATTCGAGTACCCCATCATTTCGGAAACGATTTTGGGGTTCACCTTTTCCTCAAGCAACATCGTGGCGAAAGTGTGGCGGAACATATAAAGCGTCAGTCCTTCTTCTTTCAATCCGTGTTTGGCAATGAACCGTTGAAACATGCTGCGCAAACTGGAGTAACTTCGGCGTTCGCTTTTCTTGCCACGTTCTGTAATCAGAACAGCTCGGCAATAATTCCGGCTTTCCTCGTTGCACCGGCAGCTTTGGTTTGATTTTTTCGTACTGTTCTTCTGTTATTCTCATTTTTTTAACTCATCACTCTTTTTTGGTTTTTACAGTGACCACGCCCTAACCTCCGAACTCCCTTCTTTTTGCGTTACGAACTCCGTGGTATAATATCATTACATGACCGGACGATGGGCGAAGCCCGGTTTCCTTTGGTACTTGGAATGCAGCTTCCCTCAATTAGAGGTATTGTTGGGCGAATTGTAAGTCGAGGTGGATTTTTATGAAGAAAAGAACTAAAATTTTCATCGCAGTGTTGGTAATTCTTGCGGTGGTAGCCGGACTGCGGCCCGTGCCGCCTGCGGGAGAAAATTTCCCGCCGCCGTTCATTACCGGCTTTCCCGAATTGGAATTACCGGACGGCATTGTTTCCGCTGTTTTTGTCGAATCCGCGAACGGTCTTGACGACGGCGTAACGCGGCTGATTTCGTCTATGCAATCTCACGGGCTGAATTTTTATCAAACAGCAGAAACCCCCGACGGGCTGATTGCATCAAACGATGTCGTGCTGTTGCAAATTAACGCGCAATGGGCGGAACGCGGCGGCACAAACACAGATTTAATCGCGCGGGTAACGGAAGCAATTTTGGCGCACCCCGAAGGATTCACCGGCGAAATTGTTATTGCCGACAACGGCCAGGCGCAACACGGTACAAACAATCGCGGCGGAAGCCTTGATTGGCGTTTGGCAAATTCGGCGTGTCGCGAGCAATCGACGCTTGACGTAATCAATGCGTTTCAGGCGCGCGGGGAACGAGTCAGCGGTTCGCTGTGGGACGAATTTACCCGCGTTCGCGCAGGCGAATTCAGCGACGGCGATTACGACGACGGCTTCGTCGTTGAAAATTATCTTCGTGCCACCGGTCTTGAAATTTCGTATCCGAAATTCACGACGGAATTCGGCACACATATCAGCTTCCGTTACGGCATTTGGAACGGCGAAAATTACGACCCCGACCGCCTGAAAATAATAAATATGCCCGTCTTGAAATCCCACGGATGGTTCGGGCAGACAGGCGCGGTAAAGGGTTACATGGGCGTGGTGTCCGACCGCCAAACGCGGCGACACGCCCTTGTTCCGGTCGGACGTGCGCATTTCAGCGTCGGCACAGGCGGAATGGGAACGCAAATGGTGTACACTCGAATGCCGATTTTGAATATCATGGACATGATTTGGATTGCGCCCGACGGCGGCCCTGCGGCAAGCTACAATGCGGCGGTGCAAACAAATTTAATTGCCGCTTCCCTTGACCCTGTCGCCCTTGATGTTTGGACTACCAACCATGTTTTGCTCCCGGAAGCGGAAAGACTGCTGCGCCAACGCCCCGCTTCAATGAACCCCGCAGGAACAGAACCCGGAACATTCGGGCATTGGTTGCGGCTGTCGCTGAACGAAATGCTTGCCGCAGGATATAATTTCACAATGGACGAAAATGAAATATATGTAATTATCGGAGGAGATACAGCATGAAAAAATTTTTAGTCTTAACAATCGGGCTTGCCATGTTTTTTGTCGGTTGCGCAAGTGAGGGAAACGAAGAAACTCACGATATCCGCGACACCCAAATGCCGCAAACAGAATTAACTCAGGCACAAATACCCCCAGAACCGCAGCACACAAACATCACAATTGAAGAATTAGGCGCGACCATAGCAGCCGCAGGCACGTTTTGGGAAGATTGGTGGCGCATGACAGGTCCGTTCGCGCCGGAAAATTTCGAGCAATTTGATTGGGACAACCCGTGGGATGATAATTTCGTTACGGGTTCGCCGGAGCATACCGCTTGGCTGGAGCGGCAGGAAGCCCTGCATTCGGAATTTACGGCAATGTTTCCCGAGCATATAAATGAGCGGGGCGCATTCGGAATACTGTTGCCGTCCTCCGGTTTTACGAACATTGATGACATTCTGAATTATTTGTCCCGTTATTATACAGATGCATGGATAGTTCGGCACTTGATTAACCGCGATGAGCATATCCCGCATGTCGGCTTTCCCTTTGAATATTACGACGGCCGATTGTTTGTTGACTTGAACAGGGCGGGTTTTTCGCGCCCGAACTGGAGCACGGCATCACACACTTTAATTGAGCAGGCAGGCAATCGCGCTGTGGTGGATACACGAATTTTATGGGGTTCGTGGCATCGTGTGTGCTGCGGGTTGCTTGCGCCCGGTCACGGCATCGGCAGCGACACGCTGTACCGCTTCACCTTAATCGACGGCAAAATCGACAGCATAGAAAATCCGTACGGATATGAAACCAGCATCGGAAGAACTCTGCCTTGGGCGATAGAAGAACTGGAGTCGGCGATTGTAGGCGCAACAAATTTTTGGGAGGGTTGGTGGAACAGAGCCGGCACCTTCGGCGGGAGTTTTGATTCTGCGCATTGGGGCGGATGGGGTCCGGGTTCGGATGTTTTCATTGAGGGCGTTACCGATATAGGCTATATCGAACTTTTGCCTTCGTCCGGTTTTGCAAACTTGGATGACATTCGCAATCATTTGGCGATTTATTTCACCGACGACCGGATTGAATATGAACTGTCCCGCGAAATACCCGCTTTTATTGAACACGACGGCCTGCTGTTCGTGCATGTTTCAAGATGGATAGGCTACAGCCCTAATGTTCATGTTCCGGTTTGGCGCACCTTCACCCATGAGCCGCAATGGGACACGGCAACATTTGTTTTGGTTGACCGGGACGGAAAACATCATGCCGTCGTTGAAATGACAGTCGAGCGGCATAGTTGGGCAAATGTTGAAATGCCGGTTGACGGAGGGGACGCTCTGCCCGGCGAAATTGATGAAGTTCGGGTTCGATTTACCTTCGCCGACGGCAGAATCAGCGACATAGCAGTTTTATAAATTGTACGGAAATTTTGCGTAAATGCATTGTGGTGCGCGAGCTGTAAAGCAATGTGAACTGTACGAACCCTGACCGAATGCCGGTACGCAAAAAATATTTTTACCGCTGCTTAAACGCGACACACAGGTGTCGCGTTTATTTTTGTATAATAAAGTGAAATCCAAAGTGAATCAAGTTGATTCATTACAAAAGGAGGTTGTTACATTGATTGAATCAAGGTGCGGAATCCTGTGCAGTAAATGCGAATATCGGGAACAATGCGGCGGAGGTTGCACGGTAATCAGCAAGCCGTTTTGGGGCGATTCCTGCCCGGTTAAAGATTGTTGCGAAGGGCGCGGGTTTGAGCATTGCGGGCAATGTGCGGAATTTCCGTGCGCGACGTTGACTCAATTCGCTTACGACACAGAACAGGGCGACAACGGCAAGCGAATCGAAACTTGCAAGGGATGGGTCGGCAAGGCGCAAGTAATTGCGTTCAACGTAGGAGATTTCGTTCAGGCCGTTGCAACGCAAAATGCGGATGCTTTGCGCGAATTTTTTGCTCCCGACGCAGTCATTCGTTGGCACGACAGCAACGAGCAGTTCACCGTGGCGGAGTACGTTCGTGCAAATTGCGAATATGCGGGCAAGTGGGAGGGCGAAATTCAGCGCGCGGAGCGAATTGAGGGCGGCATCGTTTTGGTTACGAAAATATCTTCCGCTGAATCGTCGCATCTTGTAACCGCTTTTGCAAAATTGACGGAGGGTAAAATCAGCCGCCTGGACGAATACTATTGCGAGTGCGGCGAAGCCCCCGAATCCCGCAAGGGCATGGGAAAACCCATAGAGTTTTAAAAGGAGGATTCAATGAAAAAACTGTTTTTGGCATCATATTTTGCCGGCGCGGCAAGTCAATTCCCCGCATTTGCAGGGGAAGACGTAACCGGCAAAAAAGTTGTATTTATTCCCACGGCCGGCTTGCACGAAATGTCGGCGCGTGACAGAGAAGCTCTTGATTACATTAACCGCACAGATAAGGAAGCATTACAAAATCTCGGGTTCATTGTTGAGGATTTGGAAATTTCGAGCGCGCCCGGCGACGTGATTGAAAAAAGCATATCAAATGCGGATTGCATTTTTGTATGCGGCGGCAGCACGTTTTTCCTGCTGCAGGAATTAAAACGAACCGGCGCGGATAAATTGATTTCCCGGCACATTGAAGCGGGAAAACTTTATGCGGCTACATCGGCCGGGTCGCTTGTCTTGCAAAAAGATATTGTAGCGGACGGCGTTGATGACCCGAAATTCGGGCCGGAATTAAACGGCGATTATTCCGCGCTCGGCTTCATTGATTTTTACATGTACGTTCATTACGGCAGTAATTATTGGGGCGACGATGACGAGTACATTCGCAAATATTACGCCGACCTCGATTACAAAAAGCTGAACGACAAACAAGCCGTTATCGTGCGCGGCGATAAAATCGAAATCGTTACGGCGTCCGAAAAATAAATTTTAAGGAGAATGAAAAATGGCATTAAATTTCAAAAAAGCAAATTCAACAGTATTGGTAAGAAAAGATTTTGGCGCGTGTTTTGATTTCTACACAGAAAAAATCGGCTTGCTCCCTGTTATGGGCGACAGAAACGGCCCGTGGTGCGGTTTCGTAACAGATAAAAATGAAGGCGACGATTACTGTTTCGCCATTTTCGAAGGGAAAGCCCAATCCGCGCACAAGGGTTATGTTCAGCCCGTCGGAACAATGCAACCCGATACAATTTCGCTGAGCATACCTTCCGACAATATTGACGAAGATTACAAACGCCTGAAAGAAGCGGGCGTGGAATTTTCAAGCGAACCCCAAACTATTGAGGATTGGGGAATGAGATGCGTTTACTTCCGCGACCCCGAAGGCAATTTGCTTTCTCTGGAAGGCGAGATTCCGGGTTAAAAGGCGCGCGCCCTATCGGTAGCCAACCGGTTACCGATAGGGTTTTTTATTTTACAGGAAACTGCTCCGGCTTCGAGGGAATGTGTGGCAAATCACATGTGTCCCCGGTGTTCAAAGTGCGCAGTGCGCACTTTTTTATTTTTTTTTGCTTCGCCCGCGCCTGTAATATTTCCCCTCTTACCTTGGTATATAATACGAATCTGCTCTTTTTCGGGGGGCGGAGTATCCTCTCTCTTTCTTCGCTCCCCGGAAAAAATTTTTTTGAAGAGGTGTTTCGGATGAGAAAAAAAATCATTGCTGCTTCGGTCGCATCGTTGCTTTTCGCAGTTATCGCGGCCGTTTTTGTTACATCGCACATAACCGGGCGAACAAATTACGCCCCCGATGAAATTATTACATCGGAAGTTGTTGCGTCGGAACGCGCTTTCCGCACGGCAACATCCCTCTCAGCCGTCGCGGCAGCCGCAATGTTTTCGGCGGATGAAATCGGCGAAATTTTGGACGGGCAAGACCCGCGCGGCGGATATGTTCTCGCGCCCACACACGTAGGACGCGCCGGCGTTGATTCCGCAAGTTCTTTCGTGCTGCGCGTTCCGATTCCGATGCGTCGCGGTTGGCCCGATTTGCCGCACGTGACAATCGACGGGCAAGACCCGCCGACAATCACCCGCGAGGGCGTCGATACATTTTTAATCACGCCCGCGCTCGCGCTTACGCCGAACTCTGTTTACGTGTTCCGCGTGACTTGTGATGACGGCCCGGAAATCACATGGGCGTTTCAAACGGCGATTCTCTTCGAAATTACGGGAACTCTGCCGCGCAACCAAGCAACAAATGTTCCCGTTCGCACGGGCGTTGAAATAAATTTCTCCTACGGCGAGGAAATCGACATCTCCGAGCTTTTTTCAATCTACCCGCACGCGGAAGGGCGATTCATCCACCGCGACTCAACGGCGATTTTCATGCCGATAAATCCGCTTGAGCATTCAACGGTTTACACCGTTACGCTTCGCGCCGGAGCTTCCTATTTAAATGAAACAATCGGCAGCGAGCGCGTATTTTCCTTTGAAACCGCTCCCGTTCGGGAAGCGGGCGAACGCCCGCAGCCTGCATCACGGGTTCATTTTTCGCGCAACTACGTCGAGTTTCCGAGCTTTGACGTGCCGCATGTGAATTTTTGGCTGAGTCACAGCGGGCAGACAGCTCGCCCGCCGATAGAGTTCAGCCTGTATCGTATCGACGACCGCGCAATTGCAATTGATGCGGTAACGAGACTTTCCGGCGTTCATTCGTGGTCGCATTTTTCCGACGGGCGTCATATCATCGACACCGACGACTTAACGCGACTTTCCCACGAAACCGTAAACGCACCGGAGCGAAATCGTTGGAACGAAAGATATACTCTGCCCGACCTGCTTCCTCCCGGATTTTACGTGCTTCATGCGGCAACAGCCGGAGAATCTGTCAGCCAGGTTGTAATTCAAATTACCGACACGGCGACGCAAATTTTCGCCGACGCCGACCGCGCAATCGTTTGGCTTAACGACATGCACACCGGCCGCCCGATTTCCGGCGCGAGCGTTTACGACCCGGTTACGCGCAGCACGATTAACGCCGCCGAATACGGCGTTGCGGTTATCGAGCGCGGATTGTCTGTCGGGGATTATTTAATCGCCGGCGACAGCGTGATTTTCATACATCAGGGCGGAATGCAAAGTTTTTGGAATCATTGGTGGAGCGACGACGTTTGGGATATGCCGGTATCGCGCTCATTCGGCGGCGGTTGGAATTCGACGCCGTCTTCCCACAACGACTACTGGACAGCACTTCAACTCGACCGCACATTATTTCAGCGCGACGACACGGTTCACTTGTGGGGATTTGTGCAAAATCGCCGCACGGATGAAAACATCAACCACGTCACCGCCGTTTTAACGGAGGGTTCGTGGTGGGGGAGGGGTTGGAGCAACCCCAATCGCGATATTCTGCATCGCGTAAATGTTCCCGTGAATTACGGCGCGTTCAGCGGAGAAATCCGCTTGCCTCACATCGACCCCGGTTCGTATGAAATTTCAATTTATCACGGCGACGTATTGCTTTCGTCGATGTTTTTCACTGTGCAGGATTATGTAAAACCGCCGTATCAAATGACGGTTTCCGCGTCGCACGCCGCGATTTTTGCGGGGCAGGAAGTAACATTCACCGCGAACACCGCATTTTTCGAAGGCACACCCGTGCCGGATTTGGATATTTCGCATCGTTTTTGGGGGCATCAGCTCGGCTCGTCGCAACACGGGCGCGGTCAAACAAATATCGACGGCGTAATTGAAGTATCAACGCGCCCGACGGCGCAGGCACCCACGCGCAACTCTCCCGTACAGGGTGAACGCCGCATGGAATTTACCGCCGAAACAACGCTGCCGGAAATCGGTTGGACGCAACAACGTTCAAGCGTTCGCGTATTTGTAAACGACATCAACGTTCGTCCCCGCGCCCACCGCGACGGCGCGAACGCAACCCTTTCCGTTGACGTTCACAATATCACCCTGGACAGAATCAACGACGGCACAGCGGCGCGTTGGAGCGATTTCTTGGGCGCGCCCCGTTCGGGACAAAATATTTCTGTGGAAATCGTTGAAGTTTACTGGGAGCGCGTTCGCGAAGGCGAATTTTATGACCACGTAACCCGTCAAACTCGCCCGCGTTATCGTCACGTGCGCCGGGAAAATTCTCTGCAAACGTTCACATTAACAACAAATGCCGACGGCTTTGCCGAACGCAATTTCACCGTTCCGAACATCGAACGTCGCTCGTACATTGCCCGCATCACAACCCGCGACGGCAACGGACGCAATATGTATTTTAACACGCATATCGGGCGCAACTGGGACAGCTTTTTCAACAGCGCGAACGATAACCGCCTGTTTTTGTACGGCGCAGACCCCGCCGGTTATGACATAGGCGACGACGTTGAGCTCACGATTATGCGCGGCGCGGAAAGGGTAGAGCAGGGGAATTTCCTGTTTGTTGTGGTGCAGGGCGGAGTGATTTCGTATCACGTCGGTACGAATCCGCTGCAATTTACTTTCGGCGAGCAACATGTTCCCAACGCGCAGGTTTTTGCGGTGCATTTTAACGGGCATACGTATCACAGCGGCGGGCAAATGTCGCAACGCTTGCGATTTAATCCCGCATCCCGCGAGCTTCTTATAGAAATTACAACTTGCGCCGAATATTATCGCCCCGGCGAAGTTCCGACATTTACAATTCGCACAACCGACCTTGCGGGTAATCCCAAAGCGGCAAACGTAAATATTTCTCTCGTGGATGAAGCGTTGTTCGCGCTTATGGATTACAACGTAGATACGCTTGCGATGCTTTATGCAAATGTGGGCGACAACCTGCGATTTGCAATGGCGACTCACCGCACATTTGTAAGCGACGGAATTGAAGATACGGATGACGTCGCCGAAGATGCCGAATTGCAGGCCGATTTCGCCGCAGGCGCACCGATGCCGGCAATGGCGGGAGACGACTCGGCGGCTCGCGGCCGCGAATCCGGCGGCGAAGATGCCCGCATCCGCGAACGTTTCGAAGATACCGCATTTTTCGCATCCGTTCGCACGAACGCAAACGGCACGGCAACTTTAACGTTCCCCCTGCCCGACAATGTGACTTCGTGGCGCGCAACCGCTTCGGGAATTTCCACCGACCTTTATGCCGGAAACATCGTGCAAAACGTGCGCGTAACACTGCCGATGTTCCTTCATTACACGCTGAACCGCGTGTTTCTCACCGGCGACGTGCCGACAATCGGCGTAAACGCATTCGGAACGGCACTTGCCGGCGGCGAGCGCGTTGAGTTCACCGTGTATCGCCAAGACGCACCCGACGATGTTCGTCGCGGAAGCGGAGCGGCATTCGAGCGCGTAAACATTCCGCTGTGGGAAATGAGCGAAGAAGGCAGCGGCGCGATTATTATTCGCGCGGTTGTGGCCGGTCACGGCGACGCCGTTCGGCATGATTTCACCGTTGTAAATTCGCATCGCCATATCGACAACGCGGTTTTCTACACGGTAACGCCGGCAACTCAATTTGAAATCAACGAAACCGGTTTGACAAACATCACCTTCACCGACCACGGACGCGGGCAATTTTTGAACTCGCTGTTCTCGCTGAGGCAAACGTGGTGGAGCGGCGCACGTATCGAAGGACTCGTTGCACGTCGCGAAGCGGATGCGATGATTCGCGCACACTTCCCCGACGTTCGAACTTTCGGTAACGCCGGCGCGTTCGATGTAACCGATTATCAAACGCAAAGCGGCGGATTGGCGGTTCTGCCTTACTCCGACGCCGAGCTTCCCGTAACCGTAAAGTTACTGCCCTTCGTGCAGGATGAAATAAATTTGCACGCGATGCGAAATTATTTGCGAAATATCGCGGAAACATCCCCCACGGACAACAGAATGCTTGCGCTGTACGGACTCGCGCTTTTGGGCGAACCGGTTCTGCACGACCTGCAACGTTATGCCATGCTTGAGGATTTATCCGTGCGCAACACGGCATATTTAGCACTTGCATTTGCCGCGCTCGGCGAAACCCATATCGCGCATCAGCTTTACGACGAACGCATTGCGCCGCATGTTCAGCGCGTCGCGCCGTATTATCGCGTAAACGCCGGCGCGAATCGTGCGCAAATTTTGGACGCAACATCCGCAACCGCGCTTCTGGCGGCAGAACTCGGATTGTCCGAAGCAATCGGCTTGCACAACTACGCCGTAACAAATCGCGCCGCCGCAATCGGTTGGCCGCGATTCGGCGGAGGTCGTCGCGACACTTTGGCGTTAAACGCGCAGCTTCTGCTTAATCTTGAAACGCTGAACTTCATCTCGCGCGAAATTAAAAATCACAACGCTTCCGAGGCAAGCATAACGTACAGCCTTTTCGGCGACACGGTTACGCGAAATCTCGGACACGGCGGGTCGTTTACTTTGCGCATTCCCGCGCAAAATTTCGACCAATTCCGCTTAATTTCAACCGCCGGCGAAGTCGGCGCGGTATCAGTTATTCGCGTTCCGCTCGAAGAAATCGAAGCCGTTGAAAACGACATCACCATACGGCGTCAGTTTTTCCGAGGCACGTCGAATCTCCCGGCAACAACTTTTGCACAAGATGAAATTATTCGCGTACAAATTACTGTGGATTATTCCGCCCGCGACTTGACCGGAACGTATGTAATTACCGATTTCCTGCCCGCCGGACTCGTTCTTGTGCAGGATTCGGCGCGAATCGGACGCGGCAATAATGTTACCGGTCGCCGTGCATGGGCGCAAACCGAAGGTCAGCGCGTAACTTTCTTCGACCACAACGGCCGTTTCGACCGCGAACACGTTTACTATTATTATGCCCGCGTAATTAACCCCGGCACGTTCCGCGCCGAAGGCACAATTGTGCAGAGTTTAGGCGCACGGGAGTATATGGTTATCGGCGAGGATACGGTTATCACGATTGAGTAGAGCAATTTGATTTTGCGTTGCCCGAAAACGAGGCGGAAAATCGCAATACATCAAAGAACCGCGTGAATGCGCGGTTTTTTGATTGTTTCGAGGCTGCGCGATTCCAGGAAAAATTCCAGGAAAATTTCTCAGAACCGTTCCGGATACTTGTGCATGAAGTTTCATTTATACTTGCGTTGCAACCGAGAAATAAAGCAGTCGCTTCTATGCCAAAGGACGTGTTTGCCATCTCAGGAAGGGGTTCGCCCTGAAACTGACCGCACCGAGCCGTGCCGAAGCCGCTGTATAACGGTTGCATGTAACAACATGCTTCACCCGTACCACCCGCCGCACTATATGAAAGCGGGCAGACCCGTTCGGACACGGCCGACCGAATGTTGACGCCCACGTGCACACCTTTCATACAACTCGGCAACGCGGAGCGAAAGCTCTGCACACCCGAAGTTCCCGGGACTTCGGTTTACTTAGAAAAACGAATCAAGCAAACACATAAAACTAAAGCGAACGCCGGTACAATGCACCGGCAAAGGCGATTGATTGCTTTCTCGAAATTTTTCGGGAGAGCCGGTCGCTTTTTTTTGTCATACCTCTTGTTTTTTTGTCGAAACCCCTTATAATCACAATACATATATTTTCAAGATATTACCTTAGGTGCGCAATGCAGCAGTTTTTGCTTCGGTACGGAAAATTTGCTACAGAGTTGCGCGGCAAAACTCATTAAAAAACAAAGGAGCGATGCAAATGAGCGGAGTAAACAAGAGAAGCACAAAAAAAGACGACTTTTTTATCAGCTACACCGGAATCGACGAGGAGTGGGCAACATGGATTGCCGCAGTATTGGAAGGCGAAGGCTACATTTGCCGTATTCAGGCATGGGATTTTAGGGCGGGCGGTAATTTTGTGTTGGATATGCATAAAGCTCTGCTTGAGTGCGAACGCTTTATCGCTGTAATGTCGCAAGATTATTTCGACTCGTTATATTGCAACGCTGAATGGGCGGCAGCATTTACAAAAGACGCAACCGGTGAAAAACGTTTGTTTGTGCCTGTGCGGATAGCGAACTTTAAGCCCGAAGGCTTATTTGCTGCCGTACACTACATTAACTTATTCGATGCGGACGAGGATACGGCAGAAGAACGCCTTATATCCGGTGTTTCCGTGAAAGACATTCGGCGTCCTCGTTCGGTTTATCCCGGAGGTAAAAAGGCTTCGGCATCCGACAGCCCTAATGTTCGATTCCCGGGCGGCGGCAGCTTGCCGCCGAATAATTTTCCGTTCAACAGAAATCCTCATTTCACCGGCAGGGGTAAAGTTTTTGAGCGCATCAGCGCGGCGTTTGAAAGCGGCAGTGAAATTTCATTAACCCAAGCCGTGACGGGTATGGGCGGTTTGGGCAAAACGCAAACGGCTTTGGAATACGCATATCGCTACGCGCATAAGTACAGCTTGATATGGTGGGTGCAAGCCGAAGATGACTCGCATGTACTTGCATCCTACAAGCAATTTTCAGTGAAAATGGGCTTGGCGGACGAACATCAGGAAATCAGCGAGCGGCGTATTATCGACAATGTTTTGACATGGACAGATAACAACAACGGTTGGCTGTTTATATACGATAACGTCGAAAAACTTTCGAACGAGTGGCGGCCGAGAAGCAGCAGCGGACATGTTTTAATCACAACAAGAAACAAGTTGGGTCGCCAAATTGAGGCAGTAGATATTTCTGCTTTTTCGGCGGATGAATCCGTTGACTTTTTGGAAAAATCCACGGGAATAAAAAACGACCGGGACAATGCTTTAAAACTGGCGGAGCGACTCGGGCATTTGCCGTTGGCATTGGAGCAAGCCGCTGCTGCTGTAGCGGATGATGACAGCGACTCGTTCGGGGAATATTTATCCCTGCTTGATAAATGCGGACTCCGTGCGTTGGACAGCACCGACGACGACGATGCCTTTAAGTCAGTTGCCGCAACGCTGGAAGTTTCCATTAACAAAATCAACCGGGAGGCGACCCGGCAGTTGTTGTACTTATGTTCGTATATCGCGCCCGAAAACATTGAAAAATGGCTGTTTGCCGAAAATGCGGAATTTCTTCCGTCCCCGTTGCGCGAAGTGCTGCAAGACCCGATAGACGGAAGAACGCTTTGGGCGGAATTAACGAAGTTCTCCCTTTTAAAGAAGCAGGAAGGTGAAAGCGGTTATGCCATGCACCGGCTTTTGCAGGAGGTAGTACGGGGCAAAGCCGCCGGAGAGGATAATTTGGCGGAGTGCTTGTTGCGCATGTTTGGCGAAATATACGCTTTTTCATACGGAGATGTTGAAAGTAACAGCCGATTTTTGAGGCTTTCGTCGCATGTGGAATCGTTTTTGGCTAATGCCGCAAGTGTTTTAACCTCGGATGAGGATAAAAAAACAGTCGCATATTTGTACAGCTGGGGCGGCGTTGGGTTTAAAAATCTCGGGCATTACAGCCGAGCATTGGAATGGCATGAGAAGGCGGTGGTTATTCGGGAAAGGGTGTTGGGTGTTGAACACTCATCCACCGCCCAATCCTACAACAACATTGCATTTGCGTATCGCCACCAAAGCGATTACGACAAGGCTCTTGAGTTGTATCAAAAGGCGTTGGTTATCCGAGAAAAAGCGTTGGGCTTAGAACACCCGTCCACCGCCACAACCTATAACAACATTGCAGTGGTGTATAGCAAGCAAGGCGATTACGACGAGGCACTGGAATGGCATCAAAAGGCATTGGATATCCGGAAAAAGGTGCTAGATAAGGAACACCCGGACACCGCCACAATCTATCACAACATTGCAGGGGTGTATCGCAACAAAGGGGATTACGACAAGGCATTGGAATGGTATCAAAAGGCGTTGGCTATCCGGGAAAAGGTGTTAGGCTCGAAACACCCCTACACTATCAGCACAAATAAAAGCATTGCGGAAGTAACAGCCACGCTAAGTCCGCAATAACGTTGCTGTTTCATTCGTGCGCTTCTTTAGAACTATACAGGTTTTGCCGCTTGCAAATCGCCGACATAAAGCGTTTTACCTAAAGGAGCTAAAACCCGTAAAACAGTATCAAGCTGCGGACTGGTTTCACCCGCTTCCATGCGTGATATTACGGGTTGCTTAACCCCGCTCAATTGTTCAAGCTCTCGTTGCGATATGTTTTTTTCATTACGCGCTTTTATGAGTTCCCCTATGATAGCAACTCTCAAGTCGCTTTCTCTTATTTCATCTGCGGTGTATATCTTCGGTCTGACCTCTGCCCATGTTTTCACTTAAACCCACTCCTTTTCCGGATATCTGCAAGATTGCGCTTTGCCTGTGCAATTTCTCTTTTTGGTGTTTTGTTAGTTTGTTTGAATTGGAAGTAATGAAGCAATATAAAATCGTTCTCCAACCAGCCTGCAAAGAAGATTCTGGCCCTAATTGGTCTTATCTCCCATATATCGCCCTCTAAGTGTTTGATATATGGTTCTCCGGCCGCTTTGCCGTGTTCGCTTAACACTTGGATATAATCGTTTATTTTATTATGGTTTATGCGGCTGTCTTTATCTGTTCGTTCAGATAATGCTTCGATATATTCCAATACCGGGCTATTGCCGTCACGGTCTTCGTAAAAGTAAATATTGTGCATATTGACCCCCTCGTCAATATATTATATGTCCAAAAGTTATCATGTGTCAAAACGGATTACGCAATACGGCACTCATACATGCTGTAATCAATCAAATTAACAAGCATTCCTGTAACAAATGAAAAATAGCAAATGGGAAAATTGAAAAACCCCTGCTAAGATTCATGTGTGCTATCGACACCGCACATAAATCAAAAGACAGGGGAGGTTCAGCAATGAAGAAT
>Ga0123355_10001944_pt1 | contig 29145 bp, 16 predicted proteins | sample TergutEmb28metaG_3_FD_89872 | JGI IMG/M metagenome (GOLD analysis project Ga0123355, IMG submission 89872) | Embiratermes neotenicus P1 segment gut microbial communities from Petit-Saut dam, French Guiana - Emb289 P1 | ecosystem: Host-associated > Arthropoda: Insects > Digestive system > Gut ... | reverse complement strand
TTCGTTACATATCGTTACTTGAAGTTGTCGGTGTTGTGGCTGCATATGCAGCCACAACACCGACAACTTCAAGTAACGATATGTAACGAAGTCAACATTGTAAATTTAGCGAAGTACAGGCTGGGAGCTCCCTGATGATGGTTTATGTAAACCGAAACATATTGTAGCAACTATTATAATTTTGAATGATTTTAACTGTTTAACAATTTTATAATAATTTGTATGCATTAGTTGGACAAATAAAGGACTTAATACTATCACTATGCACGGTGCAACTATGAAGATAAGAGCTACCAGTTTATCTCAAGCAATACTTCATTCTTCATTAAAACAGCAAAAAACCGGTCTCATATGATTGGATTTGGAGCAATTCAGATTTTTCTGCCATATGTATCTGTGCATGAGTGTGATGCAGCCAAGTAATTGCCCGTTAGAAATTGTGGTTTGAACACTGCTGGAGAATCACTAACGCATGTTTTGTGTTATGGCCCAGTCACAGGGCAAGAAAAAATTTGTGACACACAATTTTTTGGATTATATTGTTTATGGCTGAGCTCTTGTATACTCAGTTTTTTGTAAGGAAATACATTTTCTGGACAATCTCTGCTCTGCTGCAAGATTTGTTACAGAAACTGAATTGTCCTGTGCGCTGCCTGCTGATAAACCAAAGTACCAAAAATCGATGTCTGTTTATCATTGAAACGGTTCCTTCTTACGCATTACTTAGCTGATACGTGAAAACTGTGCCGGATTGTTTAACAAGGGGTATTCTTAAGCTATTGCGCAGGGTATCTCAGTCGGTATAGCGACTGACTACGGGCTGGATAGTCCGGGATCTAATCCCAGTGGGGACGAGATTTTCCGCCCGTCCAGACCGGCCCTGTGGTCCACTCAGCCTCCTGTTCAATGGGTACCCGGTCTTTCCCGGGGGTAAAGTGCGGCCGGGACGAGCTGCTGACCACTCACCCCCTTCTTGTGTCGCGGTCATAGAAGAGTAGAGCTATACCTCTACCCACCCTCTGGGCCACACCGGGCCTGTAACGGGAACACTTTACCTTTTATTCTTAAGCTAGCAGGTTAGTTTTGTTGAATGAAGAATTTGACGTGTTCGTTTTAAGGAATGTTGCTTTTGGCGGTAGAAGTTCTCTTTAGGCAAAGGGAGGGAAGCTCTGTTTGGCGAAAACCTGCGGACTTACCGCAAAGGACTTGTGATATTATTTGCTAATTGCAAGTGCGGTGGCGGGAAGAGATCATTCCAACTGAAGGCCTCTGTGATGGGGGAAACGAGTTCAGTCTGAAATTATAATTTGGAATTTGTTTTACGACGCGGAAGAGTCACGGAAATACTTAGGGCTTTTCTGGCAAGGCTACCGTTTACGACTGGGTCGAGGGCGTTAGGAGCCGGCGAAAGCAGCCCAAGGCTCAAGAATAAGAACGTGATGTTTTCGAACAAATGTTTGTTCATCTTTACATCTGACATCCAGACCAGCCTCGTGGTCTAGTGGTCAGAGTCTCTGACTACTAATCATGAGGTCCTGGGTTTGATTCCCGGTTCTACCTTGGGAATTTTCCCTGAAGGGCAGGATTCCCGCGGTTACCATGGTCTGGGTATGTTGGTAGAATTTAGGTTTAAGGGCCGTCCTGGCACTACATCCTCCTATATCACCACTCACATCACTGGGACAACGTAACCGCGCCTCATGCGCGTCCCAACCTCAGAAGTCGGTTATACTTCTGCCATGCCCAGGAGGGAAGACCACGAAATCCACAAGGACAATGGGGGCATTGGGGGAAACAAAAAAAACATATGACATCCATTTGTAACATATGAACTGCAGAACAAAAGTGCAGAACATTAATCACAACTACATTTATATCTGTTTTTTTTTCTTGCTACCTGTTTTGTCTTTTGTGAAGAGCCAACATCAGGCAATTAAAAAATGCGTAAACGAAGATAATTTAAATATAGTACATCGGTTATTTACGCTTCGTTAGTAACTTGTAATTAAATTTTAACAAAACTTTTTTCTAGTTTGGTTGTTAGTTTTGTGGGTTACGAGGCTGTGTGTTTCGGTAATGGAACCCCAGTATCGTAGGTTCTCCTGCCATCTTATATCCTGAAGATGGAGGCGGTGGCCCCAATGATTAATTCTATCAGACTATACGGAGTCATGTCATCATCCTACAATATAAATCTTCGCTGCAATGAAAACGCCTGATAATTGCAACTGTAGTGATAGATCTCAGGTGGACCATCGCTGTTCTGGTTAAGTCACGATCTGTTTTGTTCCACTAGTTCTGTCCGTTTCGACTGATTGGCTCGAATCTTGAAGTAGGCTTAAGTAACTTCTGCTTCCTGAACAATTCTTCCATATTTTTTATGACACTTGACATTATTAAAAATGTGTGGTTACGTCATCTTTGTTCTGTAACCACTTATTTTCCAATTTACTCATTATTCGTGATCTTGCGTGTATTTAGCTGGAGAAGTGCGTGATATTGACATTGGTCATCTACAGTTCTACTTTACTTTTGTATCAAATTGCGCTGTCATTAACGCGGAGCGCGTAACGTTTCACAGTACAATGAATATTGAATAACTAATTGAGAGAATGTGAAAGGACATGTTCGTGGTCCGGTTGGAGGCACGACACCGGCGAGCGCCTAGAATGACCTAGGAATATCACGCGAAGCTCTAATTCCGGTGACCATGCACAGATTTTGAAACCGGTTAATCACAAGTAAGAATCAGCAGTGCTGCCCCCTGGATAGTAACCATCTGCACCTTTACACTGTAAAAAGGGGCCGGGATGGCGTAGTCGGTATATTTGCTCTCTACGGGTTAGACCGTTCGAGGGTCGAACCCTTGTGGGATCGCAATTTTCCGCACGAATCATGACCGACCCTGTGGCACACCCAGCCTCGTGTACAATGAGGATCGGGTCTCTTTTCCGGGGTGAAGCGGCCGAGACGTGACGTTGACCACCCACCGTCATCCAGGACCCAGGTTAACCCATATCCTGCTAATGTGGAGAATATGGTGAGCTCCCAATAATGCCAGCGAATGGCAAATGGGATTTAACTCGGCGTTTAAAGAGTTAAAGAGAGACTAGAGCTATATTTCTACTCCTTCCTGGTCCTTCGTGCCTGTTCTAGGGTCACCTTGACCTTTACCTTCACCTCTTTTAAGCTGCAAAAATTTGTCGTCTGTAATTTAATTGACAACAGTTTAAAGCATCTAGTTTTTTTTTCCTAATTGTTCTGTGCCATATCTGCCTATTGAATTAAAACATTACACGAAGTGTAAGTCAGTCGGTTGCTGTTTGCACTCAGTGTAACTTTGAGCAGAAACTAGATTCGGCGTACGTCTTAGTACTGGATCTTCGTTCCAATATTCTGCAAAACATTAAGCAGTGTTCAGAATGTAAGCCTGGTTAATGTTTTCTGGGCAATGTCATGCACTACTGCAGTTTGGACATGCCACTGAGTCGTTATGCTTCTTAGGTCTTCAGTTTTTGTTTTATGCTGGCTTTAAAGGAGAAGCCTTATTGTTTGTGGCCTTTCTGCTGTGTTGCAGTCTTCAGTTCATAACTATGTGCGAATGATCAGCAGATGAATGCCAGCATAGTCTTGTATATTAGAGTATGGGGATTTTGTAAATTTCACTTGCCATTGAATATTATTAGGGTCGTCAAGTCAAGGAGGCTATGATGCGCGGAGCGCATATCACACGTGGTGGAAATGACGGATACAGAAAGGAATGATGAGACTTCAGATTCTGCTGGCGACGTAAAATGTAAATGTGTCCTTCTGGGAAGTGGGTCCGTGTCGTTTGCTCGTTGGGCAACACAATCTGGGAAGAACTTGCTGCTTGCATCTTTATTGTGTAACAGTGATTCATCCGTTTACCAAAGGACACGGCTGTATGCTGCATCATACAATAACTCTCTGAATAAAAATACGTAAATATAGAAGCCCATTTCGCAAACCTCGTCGTAAATGGAATAATAATTCTCATCATCTATACAAGCTGTGGCGTTGTGAACCGTTTTCATGCGTCTCAAGGCAGAGTTCAGTAGCTGGCTATCGAGAAAACAGTAACAAATTTTCGGCTTGCGTGAGAGGTAAGGAAATTCTTGACCATTGCAGAAGCGTCTCTGAGTTGCTCAGAGAAACATTGCTCCACGCAGTTAATAGATAAGCCTGTTAATTAGTGACGTTTTTCGATTGTGGCTGTATGAATTAATAAGTGAGTATGACGATAAATAAATACATGAATATTTATAGGGGTTTTATACAAGCTTTGTTCTTTGAAACGGGCCAGGAAAAAGTAACATAACGAAGGGTCGTGGACGCAGAGAAAATAAAAATGCTAATAGAATGCGAGCCCTAATTATTTACGTCTGTGGCATTTGGTGTAAGCTTCGGTCTGAGGGCCAAAATTTGAGCAGTGAATTAAGCTATAATATTGGCACTATATTTTGGTCTGTGTTAACTTTATCCTGCTGTCGTTCTGATTAATACAGTCAATGACATAATGTTAAGTGTACTGTGTATCATTCTTTATTTACTTACCAAAGCGTTCGACTGGTAACACTATGAAACAGGAAACTTTAGGATGATTAGCGAGTAATAAACACATAAGTACAGTGTTATGGGTGTGCTGTTGTAAGCTTGGAAGTCATGTGGTAAATTTAGGATACCATTTTGTAGGTAAACATGACACTTAAAGTAGCTGTGAAATAATTAGTTATAACAAGTAAATAAAATTCATTTGTTTTTTATCCTCATGGCCGCTGCAAAACATGTGAACTCAGTGTTCATTATTAATTAAGAAAGAGGTGAAATGCCCTGCTTTCCAATCGAAGAAAATACAATGAATATTCTTGCTTGCGTGGAACTCCTTTATGTTGAAATATAAGATTGCTCTTAGTTGCCGATTGTATAAGGTGTTGAAGAATAAAAGACCGTGTTGCAGGCTTCAGCCTGCAACACGGATGCTACTCGCACCAAATCTCCAACACACAACGAACCGAGAACAAAACGACCGATGTGGTAATTCAACAACACAGTCGCAACCTCCTGATGATGGATATATTAATATCCGAAACATTTCGTGTACATAAGAAGTGAAATAAAATAGCAAGTGACATGAAGTTGGTCTTTTATTCTTCAACTGTTACGGTCCAATAAACATAAGACGTATAAGGTGTACCTGATAGACATGACGTTACGGTATTTGCTCTACTCTCCACTTCAACTGTTCTCTTTTTTTAAAAAAAAACTGGTTAGTATTATTTTATTTAAATATTAGTGGTGACATTTGGACTCTAATTCGGGACTTTTGATGCTAGTCTGCTCGGCCTACGGTACGAAAAGTATACGAAATGAAAGTTTAATGTGTTCCTCACGGACGCACGTACGCACGCGCAAACACAAAAATATGGGCAGGATTTGTGTTATTCATTTTCTAGGAGACCACAAAAATTGACTCAGTTCACGTTCGAAAATAAATTCTCCGCGCGGTAGACTTCCACACTACAGCGAACGCGCCTAGGAAAGCCGATGTTGCTCCTAACGACCGGACCTACTGTCACGTAACAAAATATATATGAAGCACCTTCTGTTATATTGTTTAATATGTATACATAGTGTAATTTTCTCTTGATATTTACTGTTCATCGTCTGTAGAGAATTAAGAATTTAGAAACGATATTGATACCAAAAATTACATTGAAACATTTTACCAGTTGTCGACTTTCATTTTGTACTTGAAGTACACGAGCAGGCAGCTGATTTTGCTGAGCCTCGGATATTGCATCACGTCTCCTGAAAGTTTATTGTTTTAATTTTATCAAAACATAGATGTGCGTGTGCATGCTACAGTAGAATAACGTGGCCTACAGGGAGAATCGTTTTAACGTAACCAGTATTGAATGACGTCATAAGCTTTACACTGTCTGTGGACTGGAAAACCAGCCATGAAAACAAGCATAAATACTGAAGTGCCTTTAACCAAATGTTTATAGTGTATGCCTTTGAATTTCTAGAGATACTTACAATTCTTTGGTTTGAAAATACGGAGTTGATATTTTGGTTGGCAGTGCTTTAATTTATGTCTCATTCTAGAGTGTTTTAGAGTGTGCTGTCGCCGTTTGTTGCTATTTATATCATACTTATCGGTCAGCAACCATAAAACCCTTCTCGTATTGAATCTGTGTATTTACATTTTATGAAGCATCAGATTTCAGTGCAGACGGCAACAAAGTTTGATTGTATTTCATGTTGTCCGCGGTCCAAGCGCTTTCTATTCATACCATGATGTTGTGTTCCAGCCTTCGATCCGCTCTTCTATCTCCAGGCGCATCTGACATCTAGCGGAGAAATTGAGAATGAGAAATGGCGCTACAGTCTCCCCGTCTGCGACATTACAGGTCTTCAAAACAAAAGACAAAACAAATTCTTTGAATATGCATCACTATTGTTAATTTAAGTCTAAACCACACAATGGGACGTGATTTTTTTTTTTCGAAAATCAAACTGACATTCTGAATGCCGTCATTTGATTTTCATTCAGATACTTTGGCACTCATTTGTCAATTTGAACGTTGCATGACGGGATTTAGAAAAGCACCCAGTTTTTTCTAAGGTACGTAGGTTTCTCTTTTGTAGTGGCCTGAGAATGAATGGTTATTTATATATATATAGAGTAGATTCGGATAATTTGCATTTTGCTTATGAAATAGCATACAATTGTATATTCATATGTCCAGCTTATTAATATAGATATTTCCAGTACGTCATTTAATTTTCAAAACAAAATTTTATCTCACATATTATACAGCCATTAAGTAATTAACATGACTGTCTTCATATTTTATTTATGAATTTTATAATTCTGTCGGCCTTAGTGAATGGGTACTGCGACTGAGCAGTACTTTACAAATCGATATTTTCACCATTACAGATGAAATTCTTACCACTATTAGTTTCTGTACATAGAAGTTTTGCTGCTCTAAATACAGATGTAAAACTGTCTCATATTCATGTGATAGTCTGTAGAAGAACCACTGAATGCGGTAGCTGCACGACAACTGGTAACTGCACATCACTCATTTGAGAATGCAATCTTTCCTTGCGAGTAAGCTGACAGGGCCCTTGGTGCATGAATTGGTATTGTTCACTGGTGACTTCACGACAGGTTCTGTTTCATGCACTAACACTTAAGTGCCTGGTGTATGCAGCATGGAATTAGCTACGTAGAAAATAGACTCGAATTGTCTCCGAATCTGGTGCAACTGTCTGCAGCCATTCTTTTCTGAGAAACGCTAATGCCTATTTCGAAAAAGAACTTTTGAATGTATTTTCTAAATCACGTATAACTTTGAGACTACTGCATCATATGCTAATAAGTATTTTAATTGATTTAAAATACTTTTAGATTTACCAATGATTTTTTTGTTCTAAAATTAACGTTCAAAATAAGTCATACTAGAAAGATAGAAGCAGCTTAACTGGAATATTCCGCATTGTAATTTGGTTGTAACGAAGATTAAATAATTGCCTTTATTGTAACATTATTTTAAAGGTGGTCCTTAATCACAGAAAAGCATAATTGTGCGCACCATATAAATAGATTAATGTTGTGGTTCCAGTCGCCAATAGTCCCAGTACCATGATATGAAAATGACACCTGAGAGAATAATTTTCTTGCACGTTTGTGTCAATATCATAGGCTTTATTTGCCTGCATCCGATTTTACTAACTAATTTGTTTCAGTGATTATTTTAAATAATATGAACTATTGCAGTATATTCGTGACAGCATTTTTGATTAAACGATTTACACTTATCTTATTAATTTTAACAAACAAATTTACCAAATTTTATTTTTAATATACTTCTCTGCTTTATAAGTAAAAATTTTATTCAATAAGATATGACATTATTAAAAGGCGTTTCTTACAGATAACCACACTTTTCAGATAGTTATGGATATTTCTAAATTCAGTATCATATTATCCACATATTATAATACATTTGCAAGGATTAATCTCACATCAGGAAGTATATAAAAGCGAGTTTTCAGTAACTGATACTGCACATAGAAATAATTAAAAAATCTCATAATTGAACAGTTTAATAATAAAAAATTTAAATATAAACTATTTTATTCGTACATAATTTTGCTGTTGAACAAGAATGGCTGCACACTTACGTAGAATAGGAAAGTTGGTTTGAGTTTGCTTCACTACAATACTTGCCTAGAATTCAGCAGATCTGGCAATGCATGTTAGTGTGGAATGCTCTGATTGCTACAGGAACTTAACTCAAAAGTTCTCTGCTAGCGTAACAATGACGTTGCAGAACGATATGCGATAACTTCATTGTCACGCTACTTTCTGCATTTCTGTCTCGCGTGATATGTAAGTCTACAAATCGCAGCAACTTTATTTTATTTTATGTAAGTCAGATGCAATACTAAAGAGCCCAATGCTAGAACTAGTGCGATGATGATTATTAGTGTCATTTTGAAAACTAAAGTGAGTGTAATTTTCTGTAAAATGTTCCCCGATTCCTTGAAGAGCTTCGCCCATTTGTCATTCTGTAAAATCAGCATGTAAGTGAAGCTGAGTATGGCGTATTGGCGGAATGACACTGACGGGTAATACCAAGGGCCGAAGAGAAAAACCTTCTCTAAGGCAATTTTGTCCAACACATGTCACACATTGACTGCCCCGAAATCCACAAGGTCTTCTGAGGTAAGAGGCCGGCGTCTAACATCTTAAGCTGTGGCACGGCCATTTAAAGACCAAATTTGATCTGAATCTTATTTAAAGATTCAGTTTTTTTGGCCATAGATTTAGCACACTCCTTCACCGTAACAAAGAATAACCGGTTATTTGAATATAGGGATATAATCTCTGTTTCTATGTGAATAAGATTATACATAAACACACTGTGCTGGCAGAATGTAGCGTTTTATAATATTACACCCACTGGTGCACGTGGTACCCAACACCCACTGGCGCATGTGGTACCCAACGCCATTTAAAGTGGAGTTAGCCAGCTTAGTAGAAATAATTGTGACATCCAACTAACTATTTTGAAAATATACAACACTCTAGTTGTATCTCCATTTTTATATGGGTCAGAAACTTGGACTGTAACAGCCTTACAAAGACGAAGAATTGAAGAGGCAGAAATGAAGTTACTGAAACCTCTGGCAGGCTACACCCTTAATGACCACAAAACAAATGACCACATACGCCGCGAACTACGGATTACAGGCATACTATACAAGATAGATGAATACAGGCGGAACTGGCTTTCACACTTGCAAAGAATACCACAAAACCGAATCCCTTTGAAATCATACCACTAAAGACCAAAAGGAAGGAGAACAATTGGAACACCGAAGAAGCGTTGGCGCGAGCAGCTGTAACTCTGAAGACGGAACGGATCAAAGTGTCCAATCCTTGATGTTTATAATGATGATGATGATGATGACATCGAACAGAGAACCACATTTCTGAACGTTTAGCTTGAATGAAACAGGCAGGTTGATCTGCAGCGTTAGTTTACCTGACACAATGCTTCTGGAAAATTGGACACTTCATCGCACTTCACGTGTGTTGAAACATAGTAGAAAAATGTGTGTGTGGCGTCGAGCTAAATAATTCAGGTAATTTTGTACACAGGCGTGTGATGGCTGGGAGCAGTCAGTTATTCTACCAAAACGACTTTCCCCTCCTACAGATTTTCTGCATCAGTTGCTAGAAGGAAGCTCGGATAGTTTCAGACCGCGGGCTGGACAATCGGGGAATCTTGCTTCGAATACCAACAGAAGCATAAATAATTTTCTTAACCACAGTTTGCTGATCGACTGTCCGACCCGCCCAGCTTTGTATTCGTTGAGTGCCAGGGTCTCTTGCCTCGAGGTAAAAGCGACCTGGGCTTAAACCGCATCACTGGTTGCAATGTAATGAAACAGTGAAAGTCTACTGGCTGGTTTTTCATGGCAAGGTGCTCAATCAAGCTCAAGTTTGCCCCTCTCTCCCTGGAAGATCAGAAGAGTTGAGCAAGAGATAGGTAATGTGACGTTGGGGAGAAATAAAATTGCTGAAACTGCGTATGCCTTTGCTCTTATGTATTTTTGTTCCTGACTAGGCTGTAGTATTACAAAGCTAAAGATAATTCATGTTGTTACATAATGTCTGCGTTCCATTTTGTCACTCTATCACAGTAGACTTACATTGCCCTCACTGATGTCCATGAAAATGTTAATAAAGTCAAGCATGACGTTTTCTCTATATCCATGGTAATAAAAGTCATGACGACGTAAAATTCTATACAGTCATTTTCAGTGAATGTTTCTGTGCTAGGATAAAAAATATTAGACACGGAGCTTAATAAGCACATTTATCTAATATCGATATGTATGTCGAGGAGTTTCTGTCCCATAAAGGTTGTGCTGAAGTAAAATAAAGTACATAATTTCAGTTTCAGTTTCAGTGCCTATATTGCAGGTCACACAGATCGATATTCCGCTATTGGTAAGCATTTAATAACACTTTTGCAGGTGTTAGACGACGTAAGAATCAAAGGCGACAAAACGTGTTCCCACAGAGCGCTTCAGAAGTTTTGTAGCAGACGCTGCCTATTAAAATGTCAGTTAGACTCACATTAAATCAAAATTCATATTGCATGTCTTTGGATAGGTGCTAACTGTAGAGGTAAGGATTCGACATTTTACTATTTTATGCATGTAGTTCTGTTTTAATTTTTTGAGTACTATTTTTAAGGCTGTTTCAAGTGGATGAAGGAATTAGATCCAAGTGTACAGTGATATACATTTGTATTCATGCATATTTCTAAACGTCGTACTTAGATGACGTTAGGAGAATTATGTTCTTCGTTATGCAGCCAATCAAATAGACACTAAACGATCTCAGCTGAACAAACGCATTCAAAACCAGTCAACATTTACGCGACCGGTTTTTCCAGAAGGTATTAGGGAATTTGTTCACCGTAAAATCTTCGTATTTGAAATAACATATCAATGACGACCGAGTCAGTTTTGGTGGCGCGTTTTGTCCCATTCAACCCGAGCGACTGTTATGTTTGTTGCAGGACCATGACAGCAATTTGCTTCGTTTGCAACTTGCCCATCCTGAGCCACCAAGTGGGTCTGGTATGGCAAGGTGGCAATGGGTGGGATGACCTCGTCCGAGAGCAGGTGGAGGAGTCCACCTTGCGACAGCGGCTGGGGGCAGGACGCCGCGACTCTGCCGCCCAAATCACCAGTATCAGCCCGCCCACGGAGACACAGGAGACTTCACCTCCTAGCTCAGGTATAGATCAGAAATGAGCTGTTAACGACACTTCGGTATAACTGTCATGTAGTTTATGCTACTCTGTCAGCTTTAAATCGGAATAATACTGTATCCTGGGATGTGACATCATGAGATTTGTAGATGGTACTGTAAAAACTTGTCATAGAAACTTGTGTTAAGTACCTTTAAAATACAAGGTGACGAGATTATCAGCGTGTTTCCCCAAAATGTTAACACCCTTCCGGCAAGCAACACTGTGACTCGCACCAGAAGACGTAAGCTTCACATAAAAACCCTGTGTCCCCCACTACCCTCCCTTCCCCGTGTCTGTGGTTGATGGGAGTCATTTATACTGCATAATCCATAAAATAATCTGTCAATATTCATTTCGTCGTTAAATCGTCAAACTAATGAATTTATAATCTGCATGGCGTATAGCAGGCTGATTGAGACGCTAATACTGGTACAGCCAATCAAGAAATAAGCAGCCTGTTGTTGACCTCAAAGTTCTTTACCACATTCACAACAGCTCATGACAGGACCCAGTAGCGTCTTTAACCGATCGAGGGTTCTCCTGTAAATACTAGCGAAATTACTCCCAGATTCCCAGAACTCTGACTTCTATCAGAAGAACGACATTAAATCCCAAATAATCTACAACAGATTTTAGTATTCTGTAAGTTTGGGGGACCCCCGCGCCGCTTTCTCTGCTGGGACCGTATCTTTACCACTGACTCTTCCATTATCTGGGTCAGAAGATTCCAGGCTCTAGTCTCAAACCTAATATTTAAGGTGCATTTTAATATTGTGCTCCCATTCAGAACTAAGGTTTTAAATCTCTCTCTTGCCTTCAGGATTTTCAACTAATGCTCTAAGCATTTTTCATCTTTCATGCTACATGTTTTGTTAATCCTGTCCCCATTCATTGTCAATCATTTTTCTATTTATGAATGTATTCCATGTGGTTCTAAGGCTAATCGTTTTGCCTCTTTCCACCATTTTCCGGCATTCTTTAGTTCCCAGTTTCTTGTTAATTTCCAGGTTATTCCTGGTCTACGCCTCCTCATTGTACCCTGACGGATCCAGTCCATGCGCGTCTTTGTATTGCGCCTTCCGGTTTACGTAGTGTCTGGCCAATCCAAAGCCATTTTCTTTCCTTCACTTGTTGTTCAATAGGGGGTTGTTTTGTTCTCTGCCATAATTCCTCATTTGAAATTTTACCTGACCATTTGAAGTTTAAAATACGTTTTAGGCATCGGTCTAAAAACACTTGGATTGAGTTACTTACCCTCCTTCTGATTAACCTAACACTATGTTTATTTAGTATAAACAAAGGAACTCCTCGGTATTCAGATTCTCCATTGCCGTGGCTATGTAAAACTGTCTCTGCGTTACTTGTTTATGTCTTTATGTGTCACCACTGAGGCAAGTAATAAAACTCATTGTTTACGAGCATTCAGCTGTCTGTCCCAAAAGATTTTTATTTATACACGATGTTGTGATTTATACGCAATGTGACACACATTTATCTAATTAAAAATCATGATTAACTTTGTCTTGTTTATTTTAATTAAGAACACAGTATCATAGTACACGTTACTAGATAAATATCAAAATACTCCTTATTTATTTACATGATAGTTACTGACAGGCTTGAATCATTGCACAATCATTAGAGAAATCATTCCTTGATTACGATTATGGGAATATTACCAATATGTTAAAATCAATAACAATTACATTTCTGTGTGTGTTTATGTGTATATATATATATACATATATACACACACAGAAATGTAATTATACATATTATATATATATGATAACTCAATAATGTGGAAGATTCTTAAAATATTTTATAAATTGAAAGTGTTGTGTGTGGAACTGACTTCTAGAATCTCAAAAACAACTGATTAATATTCCTTAAAAATTTTTCTCAGTTTTTTTATTTAGTATAACTTTCGCATAGCTTTTAGTTGTCACACAAGTTTCACACAAATGTGTCTTCATTTCATATTATTATTATTATTATTATTATTTAATTTCTCACTTCTCAGCTTTGGCTGGGAAATATTCACCTATCCTGGGATGTAGTAATCAACAGGATTAAGTTCGGTGGTCTTATTTGTAGTTTAAAACTTTCTTAAAATTGAACATGTGCTAAGAATTACAGGTTTTTGCAGTTGTACGTGTATATATGTGTTCGGGTGCAGGTTAGGTCTTGTTAGACTTTGTGATAGTGACTTTGGAATTACTCCCGTAGATGATGATATTATTATTATTATTATTATTGTATGTTATTTTGAAGGAAAGTGAAAAATTGGGAGTGACGTGCAGTGAAGTGAAGTGAAATGAGGTGAAGTGAAGTGAAGTGAATTGAAGTGAAGATCTTTAGGAAAATATATTATCATTGATTGATATTTATCTATCTGTATGTAGGCTTTGTGCAGTACGTTGTATCATTTGCTTCTCTTTGTTATTTTGTAATTATTCTACATATGTTTTTTAATATTGGTTTTATGTTTGTTTTCTTGTTTTGTATGTTTGTTTTCTATTTTGTGTATTATGTGTTTTTATATCGTTTTGTGTATTTTTTTCCTTTCGTATATAGCTATCTGTATCCCGGTGGGGACGAGATTTTCCGCCCGTCCAGACCGACACTGGGGCCCACCCAGCCACCTGTACAATGGGTACTGGGCCTTCCCCGGGGGTAAAGTGCGCCCGGGGCGTGCTGCTGAGCACTCACCCCCTTCTAGTGCCGCGGTCATAGAAGAGTAGTGCTGTACTTGTAACTCTACCAACCCTCTGGGCCATACCGGGCCTGTAACGGCATCATTTTACCTTCAATTTTTATAGCTGTTGGTTTCCTATTTTTGTAAAATTTACCGGACTACTGCCACCAGGTGGAAACTCAAGTGCAGTAAATAAATATCTTATCACATCATTACCCCGCTGCAAATATGAAATGATTCAAATTAACACTTGTAGAACTACTGAAATTTTATACCTTCATACGAATGTCTATAAAATTTTAATCAGTCCTGATTTTAAATCTGTAACAGTTATAGTTATTTAAAAACTATTTCAAATTATGAAATATTTTTTTGAGTTTTTCATATTAATGGATTATGAAATATATGTATGCCATGATAGTGATTTTTGTTGATGTTAAAACATTTGTTACCACTCCACTGATTGTAATCAAGAAATTGTTTGTATGATGGCTGAATTACTGATACAAGCCGGCAACTATTACATCAAGAAAAGAAGAAAATTTTATTATTAATCTGTAATTTAACGGTTTTCATAAGTGAATCAAGCACATACACCTTCAGATATTAGTGCACAGACAGGAGTGATTCAATGTTAAGTCTCATTGTATTAATGCAATTCTTATTGCATTTACCAAATATTTCGTTGTCTTATCTACTTTACCTTAATGTACTCCATCTCCTGTAAGTTCACATATGTAAAATATAAGTTAGTTTTCCTTCTCATCAGTCCAGTTCAACATACACAAAGAGCCCATTTGATTTGCCATGTTGTCTTCTGAATTATGATACCTTGTAAATTGGTAAGCATAGCACCCACATTTTGGCGGAACAGACTACCTTCGTATTCAGGTCATTTACACTTCCGAAATATTCGCGTCCAATATCCGACTGCACAGTGTCCTGAACCAGAAGTCTACAGTAACAGTCTTCACCTCAGTGAGAACCTTGCAATAGCATAAGTCATTCACTTCCGTGACAATTTTATTTTTTGAGTACTTCTGACAGTAAGGATGGCGGAAAATAAAAACAACGAAGGACGGGAACAGTTTTGTTAATTGGAAATGCATCGTCTATGTACATATCCCTTACGAAATTTGAAGTAGGCTTATTTCAGTGACATTTTAATTAGCCCATGTTGTATATTGTTTTATTTAAAAGTCAATTACTGTACCCTACATTAGTTGCCAACTAATTGGATCATTGATTGTTTTGAATTCAAAAAATGATTGATGTAGTCTAGCAGTGTATTATTTGTTTTTCAATACCTGCTGCGTACACCACATCTTACTGGCAGGACATTTTATGTTCTGTATAATTCAGATGTGGCTAGATGTTAGCTACAACCAAGTATGTAATATACTCGTACAAATGTAATACTAAATACCAATACTTATTTGAATATAAATGAATGTGACTTTGGAACCATAACGGACACTATTCCGACGATTTGGTTTGCTAATTATTGTGCTACCGACCGCTGCGGTAGAATGGGTAGCAGTTCTGCTTCGAATTCAGGAGTTCCCAGTTTCATATGTATATCTTAATGTCGGCTATGTTGACATTCCTCATGGTGCCCCCCCCCCCTTATTTCTTCTATAAAAGTGCCGGAACCTGAATGACTCCAAGATCGTATACCTCCACAGTCTTCTCGGATTGTCTTGTCTTAATATTCCTTTCGTTCGATATTAGGACCTCCTCATATACTCTTAGCTGTTGACAGCGTCACCAAATAAAACACATATGCTCACAAAAACAAACATTTCCTATTCTTTTTTGGGACGATTTGCTGACCGTGCATCTATATTTGTCTCAGTAATTAACTAACTTGATGCACAAAATTTTTGTTTTACAATAAGTTTATTTCATGCATCTATATGTTTCGAGCACATGTGCTCGAAACATGTAGAGGCATGAAATAAACTTATTGTAAAACAAACATTTGTGCATCAAGTTGGTTAATTACTGAGACAAATTTCATATTCTGTCGTTATCCTGTATTTTTATGCAGGTATGGATAGCGGTAAAAGATGGAAACAATAAATGGTATGGAAATTTCTGAGTCAGTTTTGCGTTGTTCATCGTGCCGATAAATTTTACATTGTAGCCCTCCACGGCATTACTGCTTAACGCATACTCTTATGAATGTCAAGTTCAGTATATCTTAGTGCACATGTTGCTGTTTTTCCAGAAGTTTCAGAGTCATTAATGTTAGGTTTTTTACGCATCTTGTTACTTTGCGCAAAGTGTATAAAGCGCGAGCAAAATCCGTGCACCAATTTCGGTAATGTAATTGATTCCCTGCAGTATCAACTAGCATTGATGTAGTAAATGCCAATCAAACGCAGTTGACCATAACGGTTATTTTGTACTGCGTCCAGGAGAACAAGGTAGGCAATATACACATAACCTGACATTGTGGGGGGGGGGGGGTGATACGTAAAGTTTTTACGTCCTCGTCTATACTAACAGCCTGATGCCGTAACATTGAATTGGACGCTTCTGTGGCGATTGAATGTCGCCAGCAACAAGAATACTTACGGGGTTGATTTCTTCGTGTAAATTTCCCAATAGTTTTACCCGATTTTAAGAAAATTTGGAATTTCTCGAATGATTTTCGTAAAAATCCTCACTATTAAATTTCACATAAATTCTTCCAGTGGTAGCCGTGCTGATGCATGCGAACAAACGGGCAGATATACGGATGTACGGATGGACGAACTAACATCCTGATACCGTTTCAGTAGCAGAGAGTTCTTTTATAGCTATTTGATGTCACCGGCAACAACAAAATGTACTTAGGTCTTCTCGTAAACTGCCCTACATTTTATCCCGATTTTAACCAGTTTTGGGGTTCCTCGACAGATTTGCAAGAACGTACCCAGTTTCAAATTTCACACAAGTCTATTGGGATCCGCGCTGATACGTGCCTAAACACAGAGAGAGGGACATGACGAAGGTATCGCCGCTACTCGCAACTACGCAAAGGCGCCTAAAATATTACTAGAAGTTACGTAAACTGTATGGTAGCTAATTTCGGAACCATAGGTAATATTTCGCAAATGACGTGGCTCCTGATTTTTATGTTGAATGTTGCAGGAAATGTGACGAGGCGACGCAGGAGCTCTTTGGCGGCTCAGTTCACTGACATGTTTCGCGACTTTGGCGGGAGTACCAAAGGTTCCCGAAGCAAAGACTCACAGTTACACCGTCGCGAGACTCTCGCTGACATCGCTAAGAGCCTTTCGTGGGGTCGTAGCTCCACGACCGACTCGTCCACGGTAGCAGCTCTCAGAAAACGCCGTGAGTCTTCGGCCGATTCCGGTGTCAAACATCCCAAGTCGCGCCGCGACTCTACAGCCATGAGCAACTTCCGGTCTGACCTAGCACGTCTGTGGTTGTCGCGACGTGAATCAACCACCGTCATAACACCTCGAGATCCTTCCCAACAACGCCGGGGCTCCGGTGAGTCATCCCGGAGCAATCGCAGAGATTCCACCAATCTGACCAGCTCACGGAGGGGCTCTGGTGAGTCATCGCGATCCGTAAGGAGGGATTCTATGAATACGTCATCTGCTGTGACACCCTCACCATCTAAACTGCATCATCACCATCCTCATCACCATCACCATCACCACAGGAGAAGGGACTCACGCACAGGAGAACCGAAGTACTACAGGCAGGAACAAAGACCCTCCACTTCCAGTACAGCGTCGGACAGTGGACCAAGTGTCAGCTTGCTGATCACGCAACCTTCTACGGCAGGTACGAAGAAACAAGTAGTCGAATGGATCGTGCTTTGTGCAGTGTCTCTGTAAAAATTTTGCGTCGAAGTAATCCGTAGTTTACGGTATTTTAGGTTCTCACTTCTCTTTTTTTTCGCATGATGTTCTGCATATTTCGTAGGCCATTACCCGACGTTGTAAGGGACTCATAAGCTTTGTTTGATGACTATTAACAGGCGTTTAGAGGAACTAATTGCTTCCGTCTTCAGGGTGGAGACAGCAGAATTGTACCGCGTTTCTATTAAACTACAATTGTCTATGTACGTAAGGCTGTAAATTGTATACGTGATAGTGGTCACCTGCGATATTTTGAAGGGAATGGATTGTAAGTTATTGCAGCCATTTACTGGAATTGTTACCACCTTCGATTGAGAGGACTAAGAAATACCACAAAAAATCAAAGTCGGGATAATCTGTTTCCCGCCTATGTTTCTACATGATAACTACCGAATGCCAGTCAGAAGCTTTAGAAACGGCAGAAGGTGTTGTGAAATTCGTATTCCGGGACAACACTACTAATATAAAAACACCAATCCCTTTCTTCAAAGCGGTAAATTTCCACGCCTAAATTATGTAGGTATTATTCTTACTCATGGGGTTAAGGTGCTGTGCTACAAATCGGAAGGTCGCTGGTTCGATCCCAGCTGGTGTCAGTGGATTTTTCATTTACATAAAATCCTTCGGATCGCACTAAGGCCCTGGGATCGACTCAGCCTCCAACAGAAATGAGTACCAGGAGTATTTCCTGGGGGTAAAGGCGGCCGGTGCATAAGGCTGACAACCTTACCACCATCCTGTGCCGTTGTCACGAAATCTGGGAACTTTAACTACCTGGAACCCTCTGGGCCACTCCAGGCCTGTAACGGGACTGCTTTACCTTTATTATTCTTACTCATATGAGTTACCTGTTGAGCTCGTACTAACTTATTTCATTGCAGACGTCCAAGAATTTTAATTGATTCCCAACCCTGTGTAAATGTATGTTTACGTCATAATTGAATTTTCAATTCATAATTTTAGTCTATGGGCCGAACGTCAGAATTGAATTGACAGATGCATCTAAGTAGGTTATTGAAGCAGTAATGACTCTGGCTTCTTCTCGGGGTATTCCCGGTTCTGATTTCGATTGAGACACCAACTGTCCTGATTGTGATACGTCTTTGCATCAAACAAATCCCAGATAGTTGAAGAATAAAACACCAACTAGATGTTACTTGCCATTTTTATTTCTTAGAGACTCAACATGTTTCGGTCATTAATATGCCCATCTTCAGGAGTAGGCGACTATATTGTTGAACTATCACATTGGCCGTTTCGTTCTTTGTTTGCTGTGTGTTGGAATTAGGGTGCGGTTCGGCTTGGGTGGTATCCGGGCTGCCGGCAACCCGGATACCATCCCAGCCGAACCGCACCCTAACTCCAACACACAGCAAACAAAGAACGAAACGGCCAATGTGGTAGTTCAGCAATACAGTCACATATTCCTGAAGATGGGCATATTAATGCCCGAAACATGCTGAGTCTCTAAGAAGTAAAATAAAAATAGCAAGTCACATCTAGCTGATTTTTTATTCTTCAACTATCACAATGATGCACGGTCCAATAAACATCAAATCCCAGACAGCACTTCCAATGAGATAGGTCGCCCACCTTGCACATACGGTTTTATACACTTGTCATCCTGCCATTCTGTGCTATTTAGACCTGATCCTAGCTGCTGTCAACTTCTTTGAAAAGTAAATAAATAAAATATTAAACAACGAGTGTGAAGTGACTTGTTCGTCACTGTGTACTTTTGGACCGTGGAAAGCTTTCCCGCAATTCGACGGTTCCACAAAACTCAGTTTGGGAATCCCTCGTCTTTACAAACTTTCGAATCCAATTCAACGTTTCAAAAAGTCCCGTGTTTTTACTTGGCATATAGATCTATAGAATTTTGTGTTGTTCTTAAGTTTTGTGCTTCATCTTTGATTGCCATTTACATATTCATTTATACAGATCGAAAACCCCTAAATAACACATAAGAGTCCGTTTGTAGTTTTTAAAATACATCCCTACAATGTTTACAAAGATACTTCTGTTAACCGTTTAACGCTAAGCTGTAATTATACACACCACATGCTCCAACGTTGAATGTGTCTGCTTTGTGACCAGACAGTTTGGCCCCTTTTTGAGTCTGGTAAGATTTGAAAATTACAGAACGTTTCTTTCCCTAATCAACGTACCGACTGGTCATTTTACTAAACATGCAGTGTGCTGTCTGTGAGATATCAACGGAAATGAGAAGGATAAGTTTGTAACTGACCACTCCATGAAGACGCATAGGGGAAACAGATGTTTACCTCCACCCATTCTTGACATCGGCACTAGATGGAAGTGAGATCAGTTACATGTATCACTACAATTTGTTTCATCCTAGGGCTGCAAAATAACTGAGACATTTTAAGCTGACTCAGTAGAGTTATGGGCATCAAAATGTCTCCTTTCGAGCCTCAAATTTATCTAAAGGATATTTCAAAATTAAGTTCGTAACTTACAAAAAACACACATCTCTAGTTATGTTTCCGGAAACAATCGCTGTTTGTTCTAAGAGCGGAGCGAATTTTACGAATAAATTGCGCGAATAAAATGTGACTTACTTACCTTTGCTGCACCAGTTCATTACTCACTCATTTTAACTCTGTTTCCATGTTGCATGTTTCTCCGGGTCCACAGCCACAGTCGAGCCACAACAGGCATTGCCGCCTCCCACTATCATCACCTCTTCCACGACGCCCCCCGCCACCTCTCCCAGCAACGCCTCAGTGCCCGTTCTGGTACCTTCAACCAACACCACCACGGTTACTTCGTCACCCCCTGCTACGACGGCCACAACAACCGCAGCTCCCACTGCTGCCAGCACCGCCAGCACTCCAGTGACAACCACACACCCGTTGCTGGCCACCAGACGGGACTCCACCACGCAGGTATGATTGCTGTGAAGTTTTACATTCAAATCCCAACCGGAAGACCTGTTACACTGATGTATCCCTGCCCTCTCACACAGTCCGTCCAAAATAATGCTCAGGTAATGCAACTGATTTGCAGTTCACGCGATAACTACTGCATCTTTTACGTGCTTTCCAATTCATAGATTACATTCACCCTCATGCTGAAGGTAGATCTAAATACCTAACGTCACAACGTAAAAGAGCTAGTATTATAATCGCTTCTGGTCCTTTTTCCAGTCTGTCTTAAACGTCAGTAGTATGTGGAGGCAAGTGCGTAGCGTTACGCTTCCTTCTGTTATCCTCTGGAATGAAATCTCGGTAACAATTGGTTATGATATTGGGTTAAAGAGCCGACTGCAAGCGGGGACGAAGAGAAAAGTCTTCTCTGTTCTTTGAAATGTAACCTCTATTCTCTGGTCGCCTATCCCATATCCTAGTCACGCAGCTAATTTACCTGACACTTGCAGTAAGACTGTGCATTTATGATTGAATCTTGAAGGCTTTGACCTATGAAATTCTTCTAAATAGCGTGAAAATATTCGTTCTTTATTTCGTAGAAACACTCTAATTTTCCTGTCACAGTGACCATCGAGGTATAATATTCGGCAATTAACCAATCTTTACACTAAGTAACACGGGAATTGATTACTACAATTTGCGGTCAAAGTGCATCTTTTGTTTCCAAGTACAGTAAAAATTTCTCTCGGTCTATAGTGTTAAATTTAATTAAGAAGTTGCTAAATATTTGAATGATAAACGAAACGGCCAAAGTGATGAAACACATAATTTTTATTATTTGCTAACGACGTTGAATTTCGAAGAGGTTCCTGGAATTTCAGGACAGGTCCGAACAAATCAGATTATTCTAATGGCGTACACATGTATTTATCGTATGTCTTCCTGCTCATTCATTTCGGATCCAAATCAACGCACTTTTGAGATCATATTGTAGAGAGTCAGAAATCATTTAATGATTAATTTTGTTAAACACGTACTACAAAAAGCAAGTTCTCAAATTTCAGTATTAAGTAAATTATAGTTTGTGGTTTATAACACCGCGCAAGATTGTATGTTTACATTGACATTTCGGTGGAACGACGTGCCCCCAAAATATCTTCAGCGTCTACCAGGATTTGGCTGCTGAAAGCCAAAGATGGACGCAGTATATTGCTTCGAAATACCAATGTGAACCGATATTAGTTTGTGTAACCCCCGTGTTCAAACTCGTAAGTCTGTTATGTGAGCCCTGAAAGTCCGATGTCTTTCGTCTGCTCTGGTCCTTTATAGTATGCTGCTTTATGCGCATTTTTGTGCTTTGTATGAAAGCGTCTATTGACATTCAGATGACCGTGCATAATGTTATATTCTTATAATAAAACCAACGTGCTAAACTCCTGATAATAGGCAGAGAAACTGTCCGAAACATGTAGAGTTTTATTCCAAAAATAAATTTGAGAAACTAGTGAAAGTGTCATTTTTATACGCGAAGTCTTGAAAGATTCGGTCAATACATAAAATTTTCTGACTACTTTGTAATAATGTTAGTGCGATTAGTTGTGAGACATTTATGGGCCGGGTAGCTCAGTCGGTTTAGCGAGTGACTACGAGCTGGACGGTCCGGGATCGAAAAAAAAAAAAATCCCGGTGGGGACGAGATTTTCCGCCCGTCCATACCGGCCCTGTGGTCCACCCAGCCTCCTGTACAATGGGTACCGGGTCTTTCCCGGGGGTAAAGTCGGCCGGGGCGTGCTGCTGACCACTCACTCCGTTCTGGTGCCGCGGTCATGGAAGAGTAGAGCTATACCTCTACCCACCCTCTGGGCCACACAGGGCCTGTAACGGGATCACTTTACCCTTGCCTTTTTTTTTAGTTGTGAGACGGTTGGAATTATCTCTTGTAAGTGAATATCACTGCCAAACGACATTTCCAAATTAACAATCGTACTGACGTTTTTTTAATATCCGTACAGTAACCTCATACTCGATTTAGTGAATCGATTTTTTTCTTCAAGTATTGTAATAATTAGAAGAGGTCCACCGAAACTACGCTTTCGGACTCTATTGAAGCCGATCTCGGTTGCCGCGCGGACGGAAGGCTTGCATGCCTCTTCTAGCGCAGTATTTGGAAAATACTTCAGTCCTTTCTTCTTCATCATCTGCTTGTCTTTCGTCGTCTTTGCTGTCATGTAATTCATTAGTTTCATATTGTTTAGCAGGCTTTCTGCACTTACTTTGAACTTTGACTTAATTTTTCTCTTCTCCATTCATCGATTATTATTATTATTATCATCATCATCATCATCATCATCATCTCCTTTATGCAGGGTATTTATACCAATATTCCTGAGACAAACTATATCCCTAGGGAATACAGTGTTGCAGCTATTCTATTGTTGCTATTCATGGTGCTTATATCGTTAGTTTCAGTGTTGAATCTATTGTATTTTTACATTAATACTTTCCGAAGTATGTGTGCAGTGCCCAATATGGCTGTTTTTTGGCGTTCCTTGACTTCATGTTTTCCTGTTATGTTGCTTACGTATTTTCTAAATGATTTTGAAATAGTCCCAATCGCCCTTATTATTACTGGTATCACCTTTGTTTTTACATTCCACATGCGCTGTATTTCTATTGTAAGATTTTTTGTATTTTAAAATCCTCTCGGTTTCTTTTTTAATGACATTTCTTTCTTCTGAGATTGCAAATTCTATTAACATACATGTTCCCTTTCCATAATCACGGATTTTATTATTATTATTATTATTATTATTAACCTACATCCTATGAAGTGCTACGTATTTTTATGATTTTTATAATATACCAATTTCACCCTTTTTATTGTATAACTTCCACTTCGCCCCCCTTCAGATTATATAAATTTGTAGTATTACTGAAGGTCATGCACTTCTGTTGCACCCATCTCTAACTGTTCTTAGCACGGTGTAATCCATTTTATCCAGGTGTACTACAAAGGCCGTCGTGATTCTCGCACACACGCGTCACCGGAGCGCCGTCCCAGCGCCAAAGAATCGTCGCCAAGCAAGTTTCCGCGTCTGCCTCGTCAGTCCACCGCGATAGATGAAAGCGGCCCGGGACCATGGGGGCGTAGAGGTTCTCAACCGACGCTGTCACCCGACCTCCCTGCAGGAGCAACATCCGACGACACCTCAGGTCGTAAGGCCCGGCGAGATTCCCTGTCCCCAGATTCGGCGAGCTACACGCGCGGTCGAAGGGACTCGAGGTCGCACTTGTCGCCCGATCGCAGCGGAGCAGACCGCGACGTGTCTCCTGTCGGACGCGGACGACGGGGCCGACTTCGGCGACAGTCTACCTCGATCACTGGCGGGTATCGTGGCATACAGCCTCGGTCGCCCGAGTCCTCGTCAACTTGCTCCTCTCGCGATCCTTCGCCTTGCAATAGAGCTCCACCTGCCCCCACCAGTCACGCGCCTGTGATCCGTCGCCAGTCGACCACTGAGGAAATCCTCATAGCGCGTGGCTTCCGCCGTCAGTCAACCACAGAAGAGATGATCCGCTGCCGGAACTTCCGCCGACAGTCGTCACAGAGCGAGGATCTGTCGCGTTCCCGAGGTAGGAGGGACTCAGCAGCGCAAATTTTAGACGGTACTTTCTCCACAATGACGGTCGAGACAACCAGCACCTTCTTTGACACCAGCACGCAAACTGGTGAGTTGAACGATGTTTGTTTGTTTGTTTGTTTTTTGTTGTGTTACGAGCTACAAGAAAGTTCCATTCAGTTGGTACTGATAAATTCCAATAGAGTGTTAAATATTGGGCTAAATTTTAATTCTAGTATGAAAAATTCAGTTTTCATAAGGGATCTTGTAAGAAAAAATAACAACAAAAATGTAAAAGAATGTCTGTTTCTTTGGAAGTGGATAAAATAAGATGTTCAGAGCGCGACAAGTCGATGTATTATCGTGCTATGCGCCTACAGTGTGGTACTGCATCAGTGCGTATCAGAAAATGTAGGTATGACCTGCGTTAGATATTTAATTTTATTTAAATTTTTATTAATAATTAACTCAAGTAACCAACCTCTTGGCGTAGTATTATGATTGAACAAGTCAGATAAGGTACGTAAAACGTAATATGGAGGCGCTTTCGTGCAACCACTGTTGCCGTGGAAAAGCAGTAAGTATCAAATATTCTCAGTGTGTGTTTGTATCCTTATTTATCCAGCATGCATTGCGTGTGTAATGTCATGTGTGACCTATCCGGCTCTACAGCATTTCTCCACATTATCTCACAAATGGCACGATTTTCGAAAGAAGTTGTCGAGAAAAAATGCGTGTTTTTATTTTCCCTACAGCTTTTGTCTGAAACGTTTCTCGTTCTAATAAGAATTAAGCTAGATATTGTCATAAACTTGCATAGCTATTCATGTAAAGTGCCCACTATTCAAGTAAGATTTTAATGAAACTTGAATTTTTCTCGACAAACTTACGAAAAATACTCAAATAAGAAATTTAATTAAAATCCACAAGTGGGAGCTGAGTTGTTCCATGCGAATGGGCAGACAGACAGACAGACAGGACGAAGCTAATAATCGCTAACACATTTTGCGAACGCGCCTAAAAACGACTGCCGCCCTATATTGAAATTGAAGTGTACCTAGATCCGGTCGCTGATCGGTAAACTGTGCAATAGAAATAAGAAGTAAACATTTTGAACAACGCAATTGCTTGTACATTCTGTAATTTTTGTGTGATTAGCAAGTTAGAAGCATTATATAGTAAGTTACCGTGTACTTCTGACAAATCTATAACTCGGTCGCCCTCGAGTCTGTAAAGAAATTGTAAACGTCACCTGATCTTAAGACTAGAAGAACGTCTGTTTAGAAGAAAGGGTACCCAAATTTTTGTCCATTGTTGGGGCACATGATGTTCATCCTGGGTAAAGCAGATGTCTGAATGTACCAAATTTAAAGTGAACGCTGTACTGTCACCGAATATTAAGTTGAAATATGCTTCTGCATGTCAAGACTTCTGAAGTATACACCAGACATACAAGACGCGAATGTCTTGGGAAGCTGCGATTCTGTCTGCTAGACAGAGGCTCTGCTCCATGAAGGTGTAACTTACTGTCATCTTTAATCCTGTTTGTCAAAGTTATTTCGTAGTTTAGCCAAGCGATTTGCATACACACTGAGCAGAGCGTACGGGAATTTCGTTAAGTACAGAAGTGGAGATTTTCTGAACTTAACTTTTCGAAGTTATAATCTTTACCTTATCACGAGGTACGGTTATCTTCTCTAAATAAGTTTAATCCGCCCTGTATCTCAAAGCAACCGAACTGACTTGCAATCTCAAGTCTAAAACTTTGCGTGTTTCATCCCGTAAACTACTTGGCGGATACCAGTGATGCGTTGTGTCCACGCGCGTGCACGCTTATGCTTGTGCGTGAGTGCGTGTGCAGCAATTCGTTGGACTGTTAGATCTGAATATAGAGGCAGCATACTCCTGGTTAATGTCATTAACGTTTTTCCTGTCAGCAAAGCAAATCAACGCAGTACGTGTATCTTCATTATGCAACCTTATTGTCAGCCGAGGTCATAAGTTTGTTTCGTCAGGTCTGTGCCAGTGCCTGTCCTGTAAACTATCCAATTATTTACAAAAGAAATCGGTCCCTCTGGCCTACAGCTCATGAACCAGGAAGTTCGTGTTGTATAGAACTTCTTGTGAGTACCCTAGTCTCTGCTGTTGCTACTTTTCTTTACCATTAGTAAGAATAACGAACGTGCTTATCTTCAGCCTCTCCTCGTGTATCAAAGAATTAATGTCTATAGACGTACAAATGACAAATTTTCGATCTGTGTGGGAGCTAAGTTCAGCTGGCATAATTCGTAGAACGGACAAGTAAACTAACTAGCGAAATCCTTCGGAACCAGTAAAAACCAATCGAGTTGTGTAAGAAAATAACTAAGGTATTGTATTATTACATTAGTAGTAGTAGTAGTAGTAATAGTAGTTAAATATTCAATGATGTGTCAAACACAACAAAACTGACACATCATTGTATATATATATATATATACATGTTAAACACTTCGGAATGGCAAACAATAAAAAAGTAGTAGTAGTAGTAGTAGTAGTAACAGTAGTAGTAGTAGTAGTAGTAGTAGTAGTAGTAGTAGTAGTAGTGGTAATAGTATGAGTAGTAGTACTAGTAGTCATATTGCTAATAGTAGTACTGTCCATGGTAATGATAAACACTAAAAAAAAAGCACAGCAATTCCTTTACAGGCCTGGACAGGTCCTTAGGTTTCCAGGAGCTTTGGACTCCCTGATTTCAAGACAGTTGGCATATAAAGGTGGTAAGGTTGTCAGTCCTACGCACCGACCGTCTTTACACAACAGGAAACATTCATGATACTCATATCTGTTAGAGTTTGAGTCAGTGAAAAGTTCCATTGACACCGTCGGGACTGTAACAATGAACAATCATAGTTGTAAGTACTTCCTTAAGGAAACCCGATGTTTGAGAACCCAGAAATTAACCCACCAATATTAAGAGTCCTCCATGGACTTTATTCGCAGTCAGGTTAATCTCTTGACGCTGCAACTTATTCTTACACATGTTCTGTTTCTAAGCATTACACAAAAATGCAATAGACACCACATGTGTCATTTTTAGTATGTTACTTAATTACTGAGCTCTGTACATAGCGACGTTAGGTCGTTGTTGCCCTGAACCTGTCAAATATCGATGCAGGTACCCGCCGTCCACTCAGAGGTGTTATTTTTAACACCAGTGAGATGCCTGATTAGCACCATCGAAGAGGTTATTACCTACACCTTCCACTATCAGTCCATCTCTTTATCTCATTCTGCACTTTGCATTCTGCGCAGCTGGGACAGCATTATTAAGAACCCTGTTATTGATACAATCAGTATTATTTTATTTCTCCTATCTGACGTGATATACATTTTACTTTAAGTTACAGGGTGAGTATAAAATCTTTTCCTGATTACAAACATTTATTACAAGAAAACTACGTGGAATACAAACATACTTTTTTACCATTACTTAAGTTAGTTTCTAATATTTTATGTTATGTGTTTATTGTAACATTTGTAACATTTTGGTTTTTGGATGTAACATTTCCAAACAAGTGGATTGGGAGAGATGGTCCGATACCCTGGCCACCATGATCGCCAGATATCACCCCCCTTGGCTTCTTTTGTGGGGGTATGTAAAAAACCCTCTTGAGTTACAATTAAAAAAGTTTGTATTCCACGTACAGTAGTTTTCTTGTAATAGATGTTTGTAATCAGGGAAATACTTTATGCTCACCCTGTATAATTCGAGCTTTTACCGAAGTAATTACAATTATTTTTAAAAAGTTGTACTTTAAAACAAATAAATCTGTGGACGGTGTGTATTGTTTACGAATACTGCCCCATTGTGGATGTTACCAGAAATACATTTTTTCGTATATACAATTTTCAAATCATGCGCACCATTCTAGTTGCGGACAGGATCATTTGTACTGTTGTTACTTTTTCCGTATGATATTGCTTTATAATCCACTATGTTAATTTAATATTCTGGATTTTGTTGTTTTGGGCCTATTAATGGTAAAATTTTTTATCACTTTGTTAAGGATATTTATAATATGCACAGGACACAAACCACGTTGTTAGGACGTACACTATAATGTTTTGGGTATTCTTTGTTACATTATATGTTACATGTCGTGTTATTTCCCATAATAAAACCCTGTTACTCTTTTATTCGTACTTACTGTTACTATCGTCGTCAACTTTATCATCATCATCGTCATCATTTTGAGTAAAACGAGAAGCAGCCATTGTGTACGAGAAAACTTTTTTGACAGTTCGTAAAAAGTCTGGCAAGTAGTCATTAATTTATATAGAACACAAAAGTCACTGAACAAAGTGATATGGTGACAGCGAAGATAAATTTGTACATTTTGTCGTAGTTTATTGAAGAGAAATTTCAACGTGCATGGGACACGTATTAGAAACTTTTATGGGCAATAAATGAAGTAAATAGACCACTCACCGAATTTGGCTTACTGGAAGAATAATATTGAAATTTGCCTTAAAACAATTACGCTGAATCTTATGTTTATTGGACCGTGCATCATCCTGCTAGTTGAGTAAAGAGAGACTAACTTGATGTCACTTGCTTTATTATTTCTTTATTTAATGCTCAACATGTTTCGGATGTTAATACATCCATCCTCAGGAGCTTGCGACTTATTTGTTGAGTTATTT
>Ga0123355_10001943_pt1 | contig 29147 bp, 28 predicted proteins | sample TergutEmb28metaG_3_FD_89872 | JGI IMG/M metagenome (GOLD analysis project Ga0123355, IMG submission 89872) | Embiratermes neotenicus P1 segment gut microbial communities from Petit-Saut dam, French Guiana - Emb289 P1 | ecosystem: Host-associated > Arthropoda: Insects > Digestive system > Gut ... | reverse complement strand
TTTTTTTTGTACAGTGTTGGAAACAAGTTGGCATTACTGTTAGGGCTGTTGGAAGTGTCTGTTTACTGTTTGCAGTAAGCTGAAGGAGGCTTAAAAAATAAACAGTCATTCCAAAGCCATTTGACTTAATGAATACAAGTTGAATGTCATACTGCAGAAAGAGAAAAAGCCATTTTCTACGGGGTAACAGTCATAAGTGGTCTTTGCACAGACAAAAATCAGAATTTCCTAATGTAGAAGAAAGGCTTTCATTGTGTTTAAGTGTGAATTGTCAGTTTGGCTAGGTTATGTATAATGCAGTGTGCTATTAAAGCCAGTAAAATTCTTGAAAGAAAGTTGAATCTGAGGTTGCTGAGTGAGATAATCCCAGCATGAGGTGGCAAGCATACATTGCTTTTTTTTTTTTTTTTTAAAAAAAAAAAAGGCTTCCTTCGTTTGGCTGTTCCAAAGTTTACAGTACAACGGTTGTGATAGCTGCTGCCATGTGGCAGTTGTCTGCCTGATTTACATCTTGAGAGCAGACACATATTTTGCAGAAAGGAAATGCATGTTTTCCATAATATATAAAGTGGCTGTCTTGTGCTTTTAATTGGGTCTTGGATTGTAGGGTGTAATGCATTAGAGCACATCTCGAATGGTAATTTTCCACACAGCGCAATGGAAACAACATGCTTTTCACCACAATCGATATTCACCTCTTTTATTCAAGGGAACACATAACAGGAAGGTCACAAACATATTTTAGATATGATCATTGATCAAAAGCAAAGTAAAGTAAAGAAGAAAACATTTTAAATCAGTTCTTGACAGTCAACTCACAATGCAGGCTTACTTTTAGGAAAGTGTTGCTATTAGCTTGGGGAGATATTTGTACTTACATCTGTTGTATCTTCAGAAACAGGTAATTTTGAAACTGAGATCTTCTCTCTCCTGGCATCTTACACAGCATTGATTGATAGTAGTATTATGGGACAATTAAAGAATGCTATTGTGGATGACTTACAGTGGCAGTGTGTATGACGGAAGAGAGAATTTAATGTGCTATCAGACATCTGTGTAAGAAGTCGGACAGCAATATTGCGGAAGACTTATGTGAGTTTTTGTCACATTCCCTTCAGCAGGAGCAACACAATATTCCCCACTGGCAAGATAGCTCTGAAATTCCACAGCAGGTGGGCAGTGACCTGTACACACAGCCAAGTCCTGTCCTAAATATGCAGCATGAGCCTGTGTTTCACCATCCCAACCATAGCATGAGAGAGCCAAGTACAACCCATGGCCAACCTGTATATGGGGGAGGAGGAGTGGTGCAATATGAGACAGTGTCACAGCAAGGAATGTTACATGATGTGCTTCCGCCGCAGCACCATTACCATCCCATGCCACCACCAATGTCACCTGGCAGTCGTCATCTGCCACCACCTGTGATGGTAAGTATGCAGGATGCATTTGGACAATAAACTGCATGATCTTTTTTAATATATCTGATGATATATCTTTACAGTACCATTAAAGAACAAAGTTATGTAACAGTGAACTCACAAAATGTAAATGTGTGCAATATTAATGTGGGTACAAAATTTGTGCATATTTTTATACCGTGGGATTACTTGCGTGAAATATAATTGTACTTGAGAAACTGATGGTTGCTGAGCTACTCAAGAAATTCACTGCCCTTTACAGTATTCTGATGTTCATTGTCACATTTATGAAGGCCTGCCACCTCAGCCACATTAGTCCAGTTCAAATTCTCACCTTATTTTTTAATACTAATTTTTCACTACACAGTCATTATTCTATCTTGTATTCAGAAGCATCCAGTTCAGTTCTTGGCAGCACACAACCTGTCTTGACTGAGGTTTCTTGCTTTCTTCAGTCTGCCCAGCTAAATGTGAGGACAGTACCTCAGTTACTCCTTTATAAAATATTTTAATGGTAAAATAATGACAGTACCTCATAATTTTCTTAAATTTATTAAAAACCCTTTTGAAGTCTAAGTTATTTGTAGCATTATTGAATGAACCAAAAATCAAATCAAGTCCATTTTTGTATTATCTTTTCATCCATACTTGGGCGTCCTAAGTGGTTTCTTCCAATCAAATTTTCTGACAGACATTTTGTATGTATATTTCATTCCTGCTGCATTGTGTGTGCTGTGCTCATCTCATCCCTGTTGATTTGTTTACCATAATAACTGTTTATGAAGAGAATGTATTTTCATTACGCAGTTTCCTTCATCCTTCTGTCACTTTCTCCACCATTGATCCAAATATTATGCTTAGCAGTCTGTTCCCACACATGTGTATTGTATTTACTTTTCTTTGGGTTGTCTGAAAAGTTACACATATACTCATTGCATTAGCCATTTCTTTGTGCAGTTATCAACGTCAGTGGAAAAGAAGTAATGATGTGGCACAGGTACCATGTTTTATTTTAAATTTTACACAAAGCAAATTTTAAGTCAATTTCGAAATGAGGGTACTGGATATAATTCTGTTGTACTTGACCACCTTGTTTAGAATGGGTTGTGAAAATTGCATGTGCTTGTGTTGTTCCGTTATAGTGTAGTCATTATAGTGACTCACTGTGGGCTAGGTGGTCCAGGAATTGAATTGCAGTGAGGACAAGATTTTCCACACCCATCCAGACTGGCCCTGGGGCTCACCCACCTTCCTATACAGTGGGTACTGGGTCCTTCCTGGGAGTAAAGTGGCCAGGGCGTGGCATTAACCACCCACCCCCATCTATCAAAAAGAAAGAGTAGAACTATATGTCTGCTTCTTCTCCTCTGTTCCTTCATGGCAGGTTATATGGTGAACTTTACCTTAACTTTCATGTTGTTCAGTTTACTGTAGAAAACTGTGGATTCATTTTTCCTGCTTGTTCCATTGTAGCATCTCTTTTCTACCATTCTCTCCATCCCAGGCTTTTATTTTTATTTAATGACACACTCAGTTGTAAGGACAAAAGAGCATTTGTGGTAGATGAATGAATATGAATATGGAACATTGGTGGCTTGATGCTGACAGCAAAACTGAAGAACTTGAAGAAAAACTTGTCCCAGTGCCACTTATCCACGACAAATCCCTCATGTATTGGGCTGGGATCAAACCTGGTCCTCATTTTTGAGAGGATGGTGACCAACTGCCTGGACCATTGTGTAGCCTATCCCAGTCTGTTATATTTCAGGTAGTTTGTAGGTAGTGTTCCATACCAGACAGGCAATGTATGTATAGTGTAACTTTGGGGTGCAGTCATACAACCTTTGTTGAAGTGGAATAGCAATAATTATTACATATTCTGAGCGTGTGCTTTTAGCCTTGGGTATCTAGCATGCAATGTGCATGCACCATATTGTCATCTGTGGCCTGTCAGGCTCTACAGTATTTTTCCACATTATCTCATAAATGGCATGATTAAAAAAATGTTATTGGACATAAAATGTGTGTTTTGATTTTCTCTACAACTTGTGTCTGAAACATTTATCATGCTGAGAAATACTGAGTGAGGTTTTATAAACAATGTGTATTGATCTTCATGTAAAGTACTCATTATTTTTGTCTGATACTAATAAAACTTGAATTTTCTTGACAGATTTTTGAAAAGACTAAAGTATAAAATATCATGAAAATCTGTCCAGTGGAAGCCACGTTGTTTCATGCAGACAGACATGACAAAGCTAACAGTTGCTATTCGCTACTTTGCAGACATGCCCAGTAAGCAGTATTAGTTTTGTTGTAAATGTCATCAGTTTCCTATGTGGAAAAGTTGTCCCATATTAGTCATTTCAGTGTAAGCTGCACTTTACTGGTACATAACCCTGGTGTATAACAAGGACGCACTGTACCAAACATAGTATGTATGTATGTACATTTCTATGTCAGTATGTTACTTTTCACATTGGGGGCCCTGTAATTCAGTATATCAGGATGATATTTTCCACCTTTAAAGTCTTGTTGTTAATGACCATACTACTGTTTTATGCTAATGTTACTGAATCACGTGCATTTGTACTGTATTTCTTTGCTGCTGCTCATGGAGGCAAATGTGTGGCACTGTGCTACAGACAGCAGCACTGATGATGGCTTGCAACTCATGTCAGCCACACATCCTGTTCCAACACAGTTTCACAGTCAGGTAACGAAATGTGGACAGTAGCTGCTTTAGAGTGATTGAACTAGCATGGATTCCGCCATTGAGTGTCGTAAGGCAAGTGACTCAGCTTGTGTTTGACTTGGCAGATGCTGTTTGGTTATACTTTGATGAAAGCTTACCATTGTGAAATTTGTTAGATATCCACAATCCCAAAACTTTGAATACTCTACCAAAAACAAAACAAACAACAAACCAAAAGATGCCCACATAAATACACTTGTTGGTGTTATAGAACACAGAAGTTTGTCCCCTGCCCTACTTCCCTCTGGGGCTGTGTCAAGTGGCCCATTGATGGACTCCGCATGAAGTTGAGAGCCGTGGTTCAGGATCTTAAGTAAATAGGTTGGGAATATGTTGATAGGGTTTATGTGGCTTTGCACATTAAGAGAAGGTGGACTGTTGTGAACATGGTAATGAACCTTTGGGTGCCAAAAAAATGCAAGGTATTTCTTGACTGGAAACTAGTTCAGTTTTGAAGAAGGACTCTGCTCTGTGGAAGTAGTTCCTGTCTAGTTAAGTTCAATTCATCAATTTGCTAACTAGTGCTTTAAATTATTGTAAAATGTTGCTTTATTCTGATCAACAACCACTTTTTTTTTTTTCATTTTGAATCTAGTACTGTATTACAGCTGTAAGTGTGAATTACATTACCTGTGTGGGTAGACATCACGTGGTTCTGAAAGGATGCTATTCATACCTTTAGTACTGGAATCAAATGCCCAGGGTCCTGTGCAGAAGACCAGAATTTAAATTAACGAATTTAATTTTTTCATGCATACTCTTATGAAAAAGCACATTTCTTGGAGTGTTTCTTTAAATTCATTTAAATAAAATTGGCCTATCTCTTTATGAATGAATTAATCCATTTGATTGGAGTTTTGAGTATCAGATGCCCCTGCAGTACAGACCTCTTACTACACTACATTCTGTGTGCTCAAACATATGCTGCTCTGTCTCAAATGCATGTGACGTAGATGTAATATGGCTGCTCTACTCTGTCAGTCAAAGTACTGACTTTCAGATGGTGTGCAACATAGATGGGAAAAATTAACTATTTTTTTCCCTTGACTCAAAGTGTTGATTGGTTTAGTTGGACTTTCTAATTGCATGTACTGCTGCTTGATGTTCTGTGTGTCAAGTGAACACTAAAATTAATGACTTCAGTTTTCTCTGCTGTCATATACTCTGTAACATCATCCCAGTGCAACAATAAAGTTTCTTATTCTTTCAGAAGTAGTGTTACAGGTGGCTGTTAATTGAGGCAGCCCATACATGATTAAACAATTTGCACAACAGATGTTTTACATACATGTTGACAGTGTACAGTCTGATATGAGATGCTGCACAACAATCTGTCATGATTATATCTTCTTTTGGAATAAGAGGTGTAACCATTCCAATAAGTCATCAAAGTAGAAAGGAATGTTCATAAATAAAATTTGTTTTCTATTGGTAAAGACATTTTTGATTTCTCTTAGAAGGTCATTATCGCTAAAATCGGACCTTTTTGTCAACCACTACATAATCCTTATTCTCTGATTCCTTTTCCATTTTCTAGTTTCATTCTCCTCCATAGCACAAGCAAGGATAATTGTTAAATAAGCCATTTCAGACATACTTCCACAACTACCAGCTAACTGCACCTGATGTTTGCACACACCTGTTGCATGTATGTGTGGACAGTACTGGCTCTGTTTTCTGGTGTCCCAGGCAAACAAATTTCATCTTGAATTTTATCCACACTTGTGTGAATTTTGTACCAATTTTTTTTTTGACAGCTCAGAATGTAGACAATAAAACAGAAAATTTGTATTTATTGAAATAAAATATTGTCTGTGGATCCCCCCCCAAATGATACAATGCTGCCTGTGGAAATGTGTCACCCCAGTCACAAGCTGGCTTTATTGGTTCCTATGGCTAGTCCTCTGTTGGGATTCATCCTTTTACAACACCTTGTTGTACGGCAACCTCTGTAGTGCTATTTGTACCACATAGGGGCTAATTCAGGAAAGCGGTGATACTGATATAAATGTCACAGTTAATAGTAATTCTGTTAGTACTTCACTTACTTGTGTCCCACTGTTGATATATTAACCCATGAAGAAGTCATCTTCGTGTCTAGCAAGAAAAAACAAATGTATGAGCTGGATTGTAAACGTTCTTTCTTCAAGTGCCATGATTTATTGATTGGTCCAAGAAGTTTTAGTGGGATTGATGTCTGTGATCTGCAGCTTCTTTCTCCAAGATTCCTTTGAGAGTGCCCCAATATTACTCCAAAGTACCCCATAGGAGCTGTCCTATAGCTATAAACCTCAATTTTTGTTTTCCTGAAGTTGTGTGTGTTCATTCATTCATTCCATTGGCATGTGCAGACTGTGACGATTCCTTACCGTTCTCAGGAGCTTCTTCCATTCCTCTCTGTTATGTACTTTTTCCTGCCACCCTTCTCCACCAACTATTCCTCCAGCCTCTTTCACCTCATCTTGCCATCTATTTCTTGGTCTACATCTCAATCTTGTTGTTCCCAAATTCATATATAATACCCATTTGGGAATTCTGTTTTCTTCCATTCTCTGTACATGCCCAAATCAACGTAATCTATTTAACCTTATTGTCTATTATAGTAGGTTTTTTAACACTTGCATAAATTTCTTTGTTAGTTAATATCCTCCAGTTTGCTTTTTCATTGTCATATACTGGGCCTAAAATTCTTCTATACACTTTCCTTTCAAAAATGTTCATTTGCTTTCTATCTCTCTTTGTCAGTGTCCAAGTTGCTGATGCATATGTTAACGTTTTGTTTATAATTGTGTTCTTTAGTCTTAATTTTAGTTTCTTTGTTATGCTTTTATTTTAAAAAAAATTTTGTAATGTTTAGTTAGCATTGTTTATTCTTTCTTGCAAGTCTATTTGGTTATTGTTATCTTCATTAAGTATAACTCCTAAATGTTTAAAATTTTCCACTCTTTCACATTTTTAATTTTTTATTTTCAAATGTCCTATTTTATTTCTCTTTAAACTGTTTTTCCTTTCCACTATCACATATTTTGTTTTTTCTTGGTTTAGCTGTAGTCTGAACTTTCTGGAAATGTTTTCCATTTCTACAAAAAAGTTTTCTTATTTCTGTTTAATTGTTTCCAATTAATGCAATGTTATCTGCATATGCTAATACATTCCAATTGTTCTTTACCTATCTTTATAGCACTAGGAACCATTTTTGTACTTTACAACACTTTCTGTAATGCCAAATTAAATAATATTGGTGATAAAGGGTCACCCTTTTTCAAACCTGTTTTATTTTCAAAAAAAGATGGCAATGTTCCTTCTATTGTAACCACACTTCCTGTCTTTTGTACACATGTTTGACACATATTTATTAATTTAATGGGAATTTTAAATTCTTTCATACATTCCCATAGTGTATCTCTATGTACAGAGTCATATGCCTTTTGAAAATAAATCAATAAATAAATATCGTACACTCTGATTTCCTTTTTTAATTAATTCCCTTGGTTCTTCTATGTTCAGTAATTTGTTACTTCTTTCCATATTTCTGCTTTCTCTGTATTCATTGCCAGTTCTCCTTTTTGTACCTAATTTTGCTAAATTCATGTTGATATCATTTCTTAAATTGGTTTACTGATTGATACATTTTCCTTGTGTTATTATGCTTTTGATCTTCTTCTATTGATTCTGTTACAATTTTCATGTATGTCTTTTTCGTATTCCTAATTATTTTGTGAGCTTCTTTCTTTTGTAGTGATACTCCTGCTCTTCCTTCTCCCTTTTTCCTTTTATCAACAACTTTTCTCTTGCTTTCTTAATTTCTTCTATTGCAAATTTGCATTTCTCATCGTACATTTATTTTTATATGTTTCTGTACCTTCATCCTTCTCTGTAAGCTGCTGTTTAGTTTCCTGGATTATTATTTTAATGTTTTCCCATTTTTCATCAATATTATTGTCAATACTATCTTCATTGTCCAAATTTTCCAGTATTTCAAACTTATTATTAATTTCTGTAGCATATTTTTCTTTCCACTTTGGATTTTGAAAAACATTCACCATTTTTTTCTCATTATATTTATTTCCAGTTTGTGTGTGTGAATCAATAAAAGTTAGGATACATCACTGAACACTGAGCACTGCATTCCAAAACCATTTGTTCAAATTCTCCTAACATTGGACACCAGTGCAAATGTTGAGTATGACATGTCTTAAGAAATGCACCACACCAGTAGAGTCAGCAGGAAGGAAGTCATATAAATGTATTACAAAGTCTGTTTTGGGGGCCCAAGAGGGGAGTAGGGAGGGAACGTGTGGACCAAACAAACTGTGTTTTAGCTCTGGTGGACAAAACAGACCAGCTGCAGGGGCGTATATGTCCCATAGGGCTTTACAACAACATGCCATAATTGACTCATTTAACTTAATGGGAGACATCCCCTTGTGTTTTATTTTTATTATAACCAACAAATGCACAATTAACCTTTTGACGCCTAACGATGACTATAGTGGTCGTACCGCACCGCTAAACTCTAAATGTTGCATTTTATATATTTATTCAACAAATATAGGTACTGAATAATTTAAATACGGTATATACTCTCCATTTTTTCCTCTTCAAAATGCAGTTTGTTTCATAAATCTAACTTATTTGGTTCCTGTATTATTCACATTTAATATACAGGGTGTGCTAAAATTAAAAAAATAATCCCGGTCTCAAAAGGCTAATATCACAAAAGTACGAGGGAGAGTCAAATGAAAACCTAAAAAGTGCGATAAAAATTCGAAACACAGCTCGATTGTCTTGTAAGTTGACAACAGTGATACTCACAGTTTGAAGAGTGGCTGACAGGTGGCAGTACGATGCAGGAATGCAACATGACGGCACTGTAGTAGTGTAAAGATGGCAGCCCCACTTAAACATGCACTAAAGAAGAACAGCGTTCTGTCATCTGTTTTTTATAGTGAAGGGGTGAAACCCATTGAAATTCATTGACGAATGAAAGTTCAGTATGGTGATGTCTGTCTGTCACTAGAGCAAGTGTATGAGTGGACTAGGAAGTTCATGAATGGCATAAGTTCTGTAACAGACTCTCCTCGACCTGGTCAAGCACACTGTGGTGACACCAGAGGCCATTGCAGCAGTTGAAGCCATCGTGAAGGAAAATTGCCCCGTAACAGTGAATGAAATGGCCGCACATTTGGATATGAACCATGGATCAGCACACCATATTGTCCATGATAAAAAATAAAAATTATTTAAGGTTTTCATTTGACTCACCCTTGTATATATCACAACATTGTCTCTTTATATAATCTATACTCCTACATGTTTTGACATAATCATGTCATCATGATGACATGAGCACCAAATGACTTTACGATTCAAGTTACTAAACTAGAACTTATTAGCTAAAACAATAAATTATTTTAAGTTGTGCTTGTTAAATATATGTATATATAGACACATGAAGGGTGTAATTTCTCTGTTTGTCATATTGCCACCATGGGGTATTGACACATCAGGTTCTGTAATCTGTTAGACATGGCACTGTATATGAAAATGTTTTTCTTTTAAATCCTATTCATAACATGTTATCTTCTATTTACATTTGTGTTTACGTGTGGGGTTTTATGTTTTTGTAAAATCTTTACTCTTGTACATGCCCCTGTTTGTGGCACACGCATCAACTTAGAACTGTTGACACATTCACCACAAACAGGGATTCATGCAAGAATGAAGGTGCTGTGTAGGGAAGTAGTTACTGTTTAATTGCAATTCAGGCGGTACATGTATTGTAACCTCAGTGCTTTCAAGGGTTAAAGGCAGGGCCATTATTCAACACCACATAATGATACCGGCATCAAGTCATATTGTCACTCATAGGTGATTTCTTTTGTATGAAGAGATGGATACACACACACATGTGCTCACATACATGCACACACCACACACATATACATAAGAGTTTATCATTCTTATAAGTAGAAAACTGTCATAAGCCATTCTTCACATGTATGCACTTCATGTCACCACAGTAACATATGGACACTGAACTCTTAACATAAATTGTGAGCATACTAGACTTAGTGTGTATGTACACTATAGCCCAGTACACTAGAACAGAAGCTGAACATGTGATGGTGTGTATGTTGTGAAGCTGGGTGTGAAAGCCTGTAACAATACTCTTGGGGTATTTTATCCTTAAAAATGAGACCACAGCTTTGTCTTTAAATGTCAGAGAGCAAATAATCAGAGATGCAGTATTAAATCCCAGAAGAAGAGATACTTCAGGTCAAGGACTTGTTTTGTCTGGTCCCTCAGCGAGATTGTATGAAATTGTGTGGTGTTCCAGTGCTGACTCCTTGTTTTGTTACTCTTCGTAATATTTGGTTTTTGTTTCGTTTACAAAGTTGGCATGATTGTTGTTTGGTTACTTGTTTGTTACTATTATTTATATGGTGGATTAAGTCATTTGTTCCTGCCAGGATTTTCTCCGGTTTAAGATTTTAATATCATGTTTCAGTGTGCAAAGCTGTGCTCTGCTTGGTGCCAGCAACATGTTCATAGAAAGTGTTCTGTTTAGGGAATATATCGATTGCCAACACCAGTTGGTGGCCCGGGTCCAGTGAAGTTTTGTCGTCCAAGCCCAGTCCCGTACAGCCATCCAGTTGGCCCTGGCTATCCAAACCAGGGTGCCAGACCATCTCAGGTACCACTTCGGTTTTCTCCTGGAATGCAGATCAATGCTCCACGTCATCAGCATATGATCAGACCAAGGCTGCCTCCCAGTGCTGTGGTGCACCAGCAAAACCGATTACCTAAAAAGCGGCCGTCATTTGAAGCAAATGCTGGGGGAAATGCCCAGTTCAAACAAGTTCGCTTTGATGCAACAGCAAAAAGGAAAAAGGTATTTCTGTTTGTTTATTCAGTTCATATATTTTTTGTTGTAATAAGCTGATGGCTTGAGCAAAAAAAATGTTAATGAAATTTATGTATCTCTGTAGAGTGTGTGCAAGTTGTGGAACCATTCTGTAGTCATGTTGATTAAGACTGTGGTCTTCGGGTTGTGAATATGTGTACCTCCAAGACAGTAATAACATTCTGCCAGTGGACATGACATCACATTTCTGAAGATCACAGTCTTTTTCTTATTCACTACCATGGTAACCTTAAATCACATATTTGTTGTAGTCATTGGTTAGGGCTCAGTTACATCTTTGGTGTCTGTGTCCTTCTTACTCATTTCAGTTTTACCCTTTCTACTCCTCTATGTTTGTTTCCTGATGTTCCTGTGCCAAAATTTTGTATGGATTTCTTTGTTCTATTCATGCTGTCTGTTTTACTAACTTTATTTTTTTTATTAAACCCTGTGATCTTTTTGGACTTGGAATCCTATTTAAGTGCCCAGAAGGTTAAAACTGCCTGTAAAAGGTTGAGTCAGAATTGCAAGGCAGCTCTTTGGCCTTTCACTCTCTCTGCACATGAGGCTCATTTTTATTCAGTGTATTAATCACTGCAGGGTTGTAATTGTTTTGGGAGTGGAATGCTATGGTCTGATATGAGTTGTGAGTTACTGTCCATGCTGTGGTCTGATACGAGTTGTGAGTTACTGTCCATGCAGTGGTCTGATATGAGCCATGTATGAGTGACCATTCTTTGGTCTGATGAGCCTTGTGTTAGGGGACATTTTGTGGTCTGGTAAGCTGTGTGTTACTGTCCATTCTGTGCTGTGATGGGCTGTGTTCTAATGACCATTCTGTGACCTGATGTGTTGTCTGTTAATGACCATTCTGTCTGTGGTCGGGTTGCTGATCATTCTATGTTGTGACATGAGTCATATAATAATGGCCACTCTTTGGTTGAACATGAGCAATATGTTAGTGACCTTTCTCTGGTCTGTAGAACTGTGATGTGGTATGAGTCATGTATTATTGACCATTCTATGGTTTGATATGGTTAGTGTTGTCACCATTCTGTGGCCTATTGATCTGTGTGTTACTTGTGATTCTCTGAAGCCAAAGAAGTACGTGACTAATAGTAGTATTTGACCGTTGCTACAGAGAATGCCAGATATGAGCAACCTACACGAGGTTCAAACTGTGGACATGCTACCTCCTGAAATGAACTCCCAGTTGCAACAGGTAAAGCTCTCTTGTGATGCTGTTATTTTAATTTTCTTGCACACACAAACACTGAGCTTTTTCTTGCATCTCTCATCCTGACATTATTTCCTTTATGTAATAAAAAGTCTCAAGTGTCCCTTTTACTTTACTCAGTCCTTCGCATTGCTGTCACATCATTCCAAAATAATAAGAGAAAACTAATGTTATGGTCACAGTATTCCATAAAAATTAAGTTATGGTTGTTATGCATGTGAAGTTGTGGAGTTTGCTAGGGTCATGCAGTTCATTACTACCAGTCTGCCTCACTACACAGCTTCACATTCCAGAAGACCATAATCTCAGTATTCATCATCATGAGAACCTCAAATCTCATATTTCACTGAGCTGCCTGTACTTGAGAGTTATGATGTCTTTTTAATTTTGGACCACATCTTTCAGTATTGTACAGTTTCACAAGAAATTTAAAACAGACTTTGTTTTAAAACTTTCACCTCACATTCAAAGCACTTATACACCTCCAGGTTGACACCTCAGGTTTCGCTATTTTTCTGTTTATTCTCTCTTCCTGGAAGAAAGTTTTTCTGCCGTTTGGCTTACATCTTTTGAACAAGGACATATCTTCATTGGTGTGAACAAACTAGAGATGAGTATATTCAGGGTGAGATAAATATATGCGCTGGACAGACAGAAGTATGTTTGGAATTAGACCCAAAATTGATAAGACTGTTTGTAAAACACAATTGTAGATTCATGAAGATCTGTAATTATTCACCTTATTTTTATTTTATTTATGACAGTTGTAAAACAAAATTCAGAGAATGCTTCTGTGTTAAGATCGGATGTCTGCTGATGAGTTTATCTGGAAATGAATGTCAGCACCAGTAAGGGGTTAGAAAAGTATACAAAAACAGGTCATAATATTTGAGATTTGGATATGTCGGCTTTCTGCAGTTGGTTCGTTATGCGCTTGTGATATAAATATGGTTAAATGGAGGTTGGCAGCACTTTGTTTCCTGTTGGTAGCCTGAGGAAGAGGAAGATGAGGAGACACGAGAGTACCGCAAGAAGATTGAGCAGCAGAAGCTGGAGCGAGAGAAGTTCCTTCAGCGGAAGGAAGAGAGGCGCAAGTTGGCAGCACTGGAGAAGCAGCGGGAGTTGCAGAAGAAGGATGTGGATATTCAGGCGGGAGGTGATAATTCCATGAATGCTTTGTTGGCATTAGTGGAGGATGTAATGAGTTGTTCTTCATTTCATGTATGAATTATGGTGATTGGTATAGTAAAGGTCCATAGTGTTTTGTGATCCTGAGTTGGAAACAAAATGAGTAACATGAAAAGTTTTTGTGTGACTATATTTGCTAGTGAGAATTCAAAATTTAAATTCGTTTGTTACAAACATTTTGAATGTTTTGTTTTCCATAATGTGTAAATGAAGGAAAGTGAAACAGAAATTGAATTAACCCTTTGGCGCCTAATGTCAGGTATACTCATCACACAGTTGGATGCTCGAAACACCGAGTATCAGGTGAAAGTGATAGCATTCAATGGCCTTACTTATGCAGCTCTCATTTAAATTCTGGTTTTCTGCAGCTCCCACTGGGTATTTAATTCCAGCACCGTGGAATTAATACTTTATATTATGCAGATAGTGTGGGAATTAACTGCCATCCTCTTCTCCAGTCACATTGTCAGTCTCTGCCTGCTCACTGTTATTATCCATAAACAGTTCAGATATTCGGCTTGGTATAAGCAACCTAACTTTTCATTTTCACATGTTGATTCAACTTGCTTTTGTCCATGGCTGTGAAATACTTACTGAGAATAGAAAGTTTTCCTTCCACCTACCCTATTGCGTATATAAACTTTAGAAGTGTTTGTGAGAAGTGTGATGTGTCTAAGCCATGAGTAGCGCTGGGTATTAAATGGAACTCAGTTTAGGCGAAGAATGTTTGTGGTGCCATGGTATATCTAGCTGGCTGAGTCAGTATCCCCCAGACTAGGCAATAAGTCTTATGCATGCAAGCATGCACATCCTGAATCAAAGTCTGTTCTGTCTTTCGATGTGTGCATCTGGTATAATGTTCTTGAACTTACTGATATTTTCCAGATTATAGGACACACATGTGGTAAAGGTAGCTTACAAAATAAGAAAATATTTGAATAATATTTGCTTCTTTATTTCTGCATATACTCCTAATTGCAATTCATCTTCATTCGGTTGGTGTGAAATATATACCAGTTTTTTTAGAACTTTCTTCTTGCTAATGTTAGAAGCAGCAGTGCCCAGAGCTGCAACCGTAATAAGAATTAACTTCAGTCTGATTTAATACAAAATCCATGCATCTGCTGGAAGGAGTAAGGAACCTCATTATAAGCATCAAAACAGCTAGTTTTACAGATGAAGGTTGAATTCATTACTTTTCCTGAATAGCTCGTGTTATGGATGCAAGTTGGGTGTGATACTGTTTTTAAAAGAGATAGTGTTATGAATACAAGTGAGGCTCATTACCATATCAGAACAGCTGGTGTTATGGATACACACCAGACTCATTAGTGTTACAAAACAATCATTGGTATGGTATGGACACAATCCAGCCTTGTTAATTTTTTATATAGCTTATGTTTTAAATAAAATGCCGATTCATTTGTATGTCAAAACATGTGCTATTATATATATGAATCAGGCTCATTACTGTTTATGAACAGCTGGAGGTATGGATACAAGTCAGGCTGTTTGCTGTTTTTGTAATAGCTTATGTTATAGGTACATTTCAGGCACATTACTGTTTCACATTCTTTGCTATTGGAAATAGAAACCAGGATTGTTACTACTGCAAAACAGCTGGTGTTATGACTACAAGCCAAACTTATTACTGTTACAGAACATTCGGTGTTAAAGATGTAACTGAGGCTTATTACTTTTTCAGAACAGATGATATTGTAGATACAAGCTGGGCTTGATACATTTCACCAGCTGTGTTATAGGTAGAAGCAAAGTGTGTTACTCTTTCAGAATTAAAATGTGCCTCCATCTGAAACACTTTAACCCTCTTACATTCCTGCTGCAGGAGACTATCATCCTTTGTATCTAAATTAATTAATGTGGTTAAAATGTTCTCTGTGTTGTTGCAGGTGATAGTTCCCAATGTGTGTTAGACCCCCCACAAGGTAATGCAATTGCAACCATTGTGAACCGCAATACTGTGGAGCCCCACCCAGTAATCCGCCATGTTGTACAACAGCAACAGCCACAGCAGAAGTTTCAACAGCACGTTCAGGCTCAGAATATGAAGAACTACCCTGTTACTCAACAGCAGCAGTTCCAGCAGCAAGCACCAGCCATTTATGTACCTGTTGGAGTCATGCGACAGGCTAGTGGTGGAAGGGGCAGGGGCATCATTAGAGGGCGTGGTATTGGCAGGGGTCTGCAGGGAGGTATGAACCAACAGCAGCAGGTGCTAATGCCAGCACCACATCAGGTGGTGGTACCAGTACCACAGCAGGAAGTAAAGGTGGTGCCCACTATGAAGGTATGATTTGCATCACTTTTTGCATTGCAATAAGATTTATCTTTTATCATCATCTTCCTTTCCAATTTGAAGCTTACTGAGACCTATGACAGACATTACAGAACAGAATTCATCCATTGTTTCGGAGGTCTTTTAGACTTCTTTGTTTGGTTGATATTTTGAGACCTTTTTATGAATCCTTTTGTAACTGATCCTGTCATTGTATTATTTCCATTGTATTATGCATTTTTGTGTAAATTCTGTTATCTTTGGAATTTGTTGTTCATTTCTTCTTCACTTTGTAAAGGTGGGCCTGCAGTTTTCCTCATGAATTTGTGTTTTGTGTATGAAACATTGCAACAACTTCAAATGTGTGAGGTTATGTTCAGCTGGATCGCAGAGCCTGTTATGCATATTTTTTTAATCAAGTGGAATTACAGGCTATATAGTTCTTGCCTTCGTGTTTCATAATTAGAGAGGTTTTTTTTGGTGCTTTATTTTACAGTGCTGAGAGTATCTTACATTGTGTAGTGTTGAATGGTCACACAGTTGATGAGTGATGAATTGGAAAGGATTTAGAAGGTGTCACTCATGGCTTCATTGAGGTACTATCCAATTATGTGCCTGGAAGAAGAAAGGAAAGTCACAAAGATAGGTCAGGCACTGTGCCTGGTGTCCAATCTGAGATCTGAATTGGGCGTTTTGAAATGCGAGGATAGGAGGTTACCTCACACCAACTTGCAGCAGACTCTTCTGGCTTGTGATCAAATTGGACTGAGAGAACTGTCGTGAGCATTGCAGTCATGAACTCTGGAATCCATTCTGAATGTAGAATTTCTGTATGGTTCCTATTATTGGTGATGTACCAGTAATAAGAATATAAAATAACCTCAACCAGTGTAAAAAGTAATAAAATGTACTTTTAGTAAAAAATTCAGACTTTTTTTGAAGCATAAAACACCTTCATTGATTGAATGAGAGTATCATTTCAGAAAAGACAAACTCAAAATCACTTAATAAAGATGGCGTTCAACTGATTTTACAGTGCTCTGTGCAGTAGAAGGTAGTGGGAGGAGCCGACTCACTGGCCATTGGAGATGTGAGAACCTGTCACAAAAGCTGAATACAGTCATAGTGAAGTGCATGATTATGAAATACTGAAATCTGAACACTGATGTTCTTAAACTTTAGGACTCTACAGTGCTTGATTTTAAAGAGGATTGTAAGACACAGATTATGAAAATTACATGTGCAACACTTGTTAACACACAAAGAACTGTTGAGAAGTAAAGACAAGGTACAGAGGAATCTTTCCACAAGAACATGCAGAGAAAAATGTTCCCAAGTGTGACAAATGAAAGATTAGCATAGTATTGAAAGTATGGTCTCAAGAGTAAATTCTGCATAATACAGAAAATCAAGTTGCAGTGAATATGAAGGTAGTATCTGCTAAGAGTTCATAAATTGTGTTTGTAAAGGAAGTGAAATGTGTGCAATTTATGTGATCAATTCAATGTATAGATTATCAATTGAAGCATATTACTAAAGTTAGTGTACCCAGTTCCAATCAGGCATTTTGTGTTAATTTATTTAATGATGCTGGCACTGCATTGGATGGTAGGATGGGTGGGGAGTAATGAATTGGATTGAATGTGGAAGGTGGTCATGGCTTAATTTGAGATAGATTTGCCCGGTTAGTCTGAGGAAAATCACAGAGCTTATGACAGTTTGTGTGTGGGGTGAAATCTGAATGCAGGACCTTCCACATATAAAGTATGCATTTCATCCACTCAGCCACAGTGTCAAGCAACCAGTTGGATATAAAGTTGATGTTATGATAAGGTGTATTCAGACTTCTCGGAATGTGCTTTTTTTTAACAAATTCTGCAATGTAATATAGAAGATGCTGAAGCCACTTAATGCTCACTGACACTACTGGCAGACAGAGAGAGATATACTTGTTTTGAAGTATCCATTACGGTCAAATGAAGCTTCACCCTCATTTTCAGGTTGCAGCAGCAGGGCAACGAATTGTCCGAACATCCCAGCCAAGCAGTGCTGTGAACCAGTCTCTTGCAGCATCACGCAGACTGGTGCTTACACAGAGTGCAGGTCACCAGGTGACACCAGTGCCTCGACAGGTGATTCAGCAGGCTTCAAGGGGTCGTACTGTGATACTTCATGGAGCAAACATTGGAAGCAAGCTGGTTCAGCAGCAACAGCAACAACAGCAACAACAGCAACAGCAGCAGCAGCAGCAGCAGCAGAGGATCGTGGTGCAACAGCAAGGGCCTCCAGCTCGACAGGCTGTGAGTATGCGTGGTCTTTCATTCCAGAACTCAGAATTTCTGTTCTCCCCATGTTACTGAATGAGGAATGTACATTAACAATTCCCCTTTTCAGGGCCACATCTTTACACCCAAGCTCCTCATACACTTTCTGTGATTGACCCACTGTACTTCTAATATATTGCTACTTCTTTTTGACTGCTGTGTTCTTTTGAAATGTCAGGAACCATTCACTCTGGACACAGAATCACACGCAGAAAGTATGAATTTTCAGCAGCACCACTGTGGGAAATTCATATCTTGTGTTGTATACATCAGTTGGAGAGGTTGCTCTTTGATGTGCCTGGAGATTGAAAGTCTCTTAACATGGAAAGCAAAACTCCTTAGTTCCCCTCCTTATACCTGTGATGCAGAGACAAGTACACCATCTCCCACTTTCTGCTGTTTCTCTGCAACATTCTGTGTTAAGCTGTAGAAAGGATCCACCAGTGTGAGCAGAGTCACCACACCAGATGTAAACTGGATGCCTTATCGTGGGAGCTACTGGGAATTTACCTGCACATGGCTGGTGAGCTGCCCAGTTCAGATTTGAATCCCGATTGTCTAAAACACTTTTGAGAAAAGTGCACAAGAGTCCAGACAGCAAAACCAGACAATGCAGGAAATTTGAATGTCTTAGCCAGGCACAACGCCTGACCACCATGCTGTGAAGGAGGCAGTTGCAAGCTAAAGTAACTGAGTGCTGGCTGATGCCATATGCCGAGCCTTGCACCTGGGTGCAAATTATGCCGAGTCCCTGGCCCTGTTTCCCATAGGCATATTTATGGCTGGATAGGGCCATAATGTTCTTGCTGGCTGAGGCTACTTAGAAGGCCACACAGGAAACAATGAGAGACCTCACAGGTTTCTCCCTTCAAGAGAGAAGCTGACTGGTATGGAAAAGAAATTGCACAGCGCCCTAGGGGTGAATGCTGACCTCACTCTCCTCTCAGCTGAGAGGAACAGGCCATTGCATGCTGGTTGGAATATTGTTGACTACAATGAATAGATTGTATATGCTGAGAAGACCCAGCCTGGAGAAGGTTGGCCAAAGACCCCACTGAGATGGTTGAATTTGGAACCACTCTTCTTCTCAGGAAGTTCTCACTGCCTGAGGAGGTGTGCCAACTTCATCTTCAGGGTTCAAGTCTTCTTAGCCATTGTGATGTGAATATTCATAAAGAAGGAGTCTATCTTGCAAAAAGAGACTGTTACCCTTTCACATATCTGCCTGCTTGTCCACCTGTCTGCGTGGAACAGTAGTAGGCTGTTCTGAACATGGTACTCAAACCTATGGGCTCCATGAAGTGCAAGGAATTTTTTGACATACTCAGGAATTATTGGTTTCTTAAGTAGGATTCTGCTGTATGGTGTTACTAAGCCAGTCATTCCATATGTCAGTCACTAGGGCAGTCAATCAGTCAGTCAATTTTTTTGTTGATTATTTAATGGGTTTGTTTGTTTGTTATTTCAATGGGGTTTTATGTTTTCTGGTGACAGACCCTATGCCCTCTTTTATCAGGTATTGTGTTACAACTGTTTCTACCTTGCAGTTTATAGTTGCAAATATTTTGTTTCAGTGCTGGAAACAGATTATGAACACTTGGTGCTTTGTCAGGGCTTCGTGTGTGATGTTCGGAGGATGTTGGTTATGAAACTGTAATATTCCATATTATCTTTTTCCCTAACCAAACATCATATAATGTAGCCACTTATAAACTTTTTTGGATTTCTGTGGGGAGAGCATCACATTGTTTGAAGTTTAATTCTGACATCACCAAATCAGTTGTAGAACTGAGACAGCATGACAGCACATTAATTTGCTAAGGGAAGGAACAAATTTGTTTTCACTGTTGGTGAGAACAGGTGTTGTTTTAAATTTTCAGGGCAGCAGTCGGTCAGTTGTGGCAACCAAGGTGATGCTCCCACAGCAACAGGACATGACAGTAGAGCAGCCAGTGCTGCCCAGAACCAAGACAGTGTCAATTGAAAATTTGGCAGCCAGCACGACTGAGCAGCAGTTGAAGTCACTGTGTCGGGGCATCGGGGTTCTTGAGGCAAGTCAGACTTATTTTATCTGTCTAAACTTAGCAATTATGGACCAGTGTAACTAGTCTCCTATCTGTCTCATGTTGTACATTACCAGTGGCCATGTACAGATACAATTATTACTAGCATGTCAGGTCATATTTATTTATAGTGTAAAAATTAATGCCTTTTGTGATTGTAAAATATGAACTAACATAATCATATCCATCGTTCACAATTAAAAGTGGTGCATGAGGTGTGAAATGATTTGTCAGACATTCCTCTTCCAAGGATTTGGGATAGCATTATTGCTGTACTGGTGTGTCCAGTGGATGTGACACATCTGAATCTTCACATCCATTTCCTTGCCACTTTACTTACAGAGAATTTTCATAACCTGTAACTGCTGAAAAGAAGACAACACCAAAGAAGTTGCTACCGTATATTCTCGAATCTAAACCGCACCTGAATCTATCGGCTCTAGTTTTTCCAATTTCTTAAAAGAAAAAAAGTTAGTTCGCGGTTCTAATCCGCACCCTTCCTTCAACCGCCCCTTGCCTATAAGGTGGACTGATTGAATAATATTGAATGTTGGATGTTATCATCAGTTCTTTCAAGAAGTGTTGCATAAGCAATGCTTTGGACGGATCCGAAGATGACATTCTATGGGAGGACGATGGTGAAGATAAAGATGATAGTGACTGGGTGATGGATAACGATTCAGTTATGAGTGATGACGGCGAGTCTGATGAATAATAAATTACAAATATTATATAATATAAATAATAAATAAAACAATAAATTGTTATATTATATCTTTCTTACGACACGTACAGCGGCTCTATCATTTTTCCAAAATCCATCTCACGACCACAAATCTAATCCGCATGCGATTCTAATCTGCATCTGATTTTTTAGCCCTCTGAAACTGTAAAAAGTTTGCGGATTAGATTCGAGAATATATGGTACTTGAAAATAGTAATTTTTATGTATGGTAAAGTAAATAGTATGTTTTGACTGGAATGAAATTAGCCATAGACTATTAACTGAGAAACATTGTGCAACCCAACTGATGCAGGATTTTAACTGAAGAATTATTGAAATGCCTGTTTTTAAGAAACTGAACACTAGTCGTGTATTGTACCCAGTATGGATGGAGTTCACCTGTTTCTGTAGGATTAGTTTTAATGTTATTCTTCCACCTCTTCTAAAGCATTCTTAGTAAATTCTTCCCATGATATTCTCCAAGCAAAGTGTTGTATATATTTTATTTAGCTCCATGTATTCCCATCCTTTTCTCTGATACTATTGAAATGAAAGTGGCAATATCACAAGGCTAGCCAAGATGTAATTCTGCCCTGACTCAGTGATTCATTGAACTTTGCATTGTGTCTTTGCTGATCCTTAGCATCAATTATAATTGGGTGGTGTTTATTATTCTTGTCTTGCAGAATATTCAGATGTTGCCGAAACAGCGACGTGCCATTGTCAGGTTCACCAACCCAACATCAGCTGCTACGTTCTACAAACGTTATCAACGTAAAATCATTGACCTCTCATTGATCACTGTTTCCCTCGTACCTTAATAAGTCGGTCTTGCCCATTGCCACCTCTTAGAGAATATACAAATTCGTTTTAACATTTAAAATGCAGATGACCATTGTGTCTACTATATGGAGTAGCTGGACAGGCAGCTGACAGTTAGGGCTGTTGTCACATTCTGCTTGCAGCGTTGCATTCTCTTGATATGATGATTTTAATGAGGTTCTGCTGCATGTCACTGTCATCCGTTATGTGGACTGAATCATTAGCTTCGATTTGGTCCACACCTCTGCTGTGTGTTCCAGGGTCTAATTTCTTCTGCCATTATTCGCTGTTATCGGGATGTCTGTTACCGAACAGTGAATTCTACATTTCACCTGGTTTAGTTAGTGTTTGAAGCTGTGAGGCTACTCAGAATAAAAGTATCACGTGACTTGAATGGTGTACTGTCTTATAATCTTAACTAGCTATATGCTGGTGTTAGTCTTTTATTTCGTATTGAAGTTCTTAGCTGTCAGCGGATGAAAACAATAGTTAGAACCTTTTTACTTATTTCTGTATTGTATACAATTTATGAAGTTATTTAGTCTATTTAAAACCCATATCAATGTGTCAAAAGTCAATTGTATAGGAAAATGATGTGTTTGAAAATATAGATGTGTCAGTTTGTGCCACATGTCCCAATAATTCACAGGTATGAAGGGAGTGTGCACTTGTGAGAAATAAATATGTAAAACCTAACAAGTCCACAGACTACTGTTGCCTAAGATGGCATCAAGTTGCAACATAAATAATTTTTTCTGGTCAGAGTGTCAGAAAAAAAATAGTGATCACAGAAACAAAGGGAGAAGTACAGTACCAAGGAAAAAATGTGCTTTTAAAGAATGAGTGAAATTGGAAAACATTACTGTAGACTGGTACAGTTGTGCAGATACAAAGTTGCTGCTGCAGCAGCAGAGAGCTGACAGAATGTACATTTGCTATAACTTTTGGTTTGTATGTTTTTAAGTTTTTATCTTTGTCCTCTTGTTAGTTCCTTTTCATTTCTGTCATACCAAGAAAAGATTTACGAACCACACAAGATTTATGCAATGGCTGTTGTCTGTAGATGCCACTACATGTAGCCTTATCTTTGATTCAGAGTATTATAACATTTTCATTGTGAGTGTGTTTTAATGTCTTACAGTTTTTCCTTCCTGTTTTAGGATAACAGCCATTTGTGTTGTCCTGTGCCCCTCAGTCCATGGTCCTGTTGTTTCCTGACAGTCATATTCCACAAGACCCCCTGGCTGATGTTGCTATATATATTGAAGCTGCAAGGCATCTGGTTAGCTGCATAATGGCTGTGAGTTTAAAGCAGTGTTATGTTGTACAAGAATTCTTTTATTTTAACTTTTCTGCCATTCTGTATGCTTAGAGCAGTGTGTATTAGAACACCAACTACTAATTAATAAATTAATTGATTAATTTATTTATTTTTCATAATGTTTGCAGTTAATTTAAGAGATTTTCTAATTGAGTGTGGTACAGGAAGTCAGTTAAGTCATGCCAGAATTGCACATGTGTTAACAGCAATTTCTGGTGCTGTGGTAGGAGCATTGCAAGGCTAATTGTGTGTTCTAGGCCACCATTCAACATAATTGTTGTTTACAGGGATGCATGTATGTGTGGCCTAGAAGAGCATTTTTTCAGTACTAATGCCTTTACCTTGAGCACTGTTGTACCTGGAGGTTTATATTCCTCAGATAATGAAGTTAACAAATGAAGATTATGGGTTTATGATCATGCAGACACCAAGCAGCATGAGTGAAATAATGTCAAATGTCACAAGCAGTATACATTTTTGTTTTTAATTTGGCCATTAGCCACTCCCAATTCCAGTGTGCCAGTGTGAAACACAGCTTTCATTTGCTGTTTGCTTGATATACCTTCTTGGAGACAGGATATAGATATTGTGTTAAAATTGTCTTGAGAATGAATTTGAAATGATGGTATGCTGTTTTGGACATCCCTAGTTGTGACATTCGACCATACAAGGCCTGTGTTTAGCCTGTCTTGAGCTCCACACTATCTGCCTCTGATATTTTGCATGGACTATTCTGATCTACTGATATTTAGGTAAAATAAAATAAAATTAAATTTATTTCAATATTTGTACAGCATATTATTATACATTTTGAGGCTTTCATGGTAGATGTTGCTCAAATGATAGTCTACAGGGTTGCTACACTGTGTAGGGTCATAAGTTTTTTCTGACATTTTGAATAATGTGCTGCTTCCATCTTCAGGGCGACTGTTTGATATTTTAAAGCTTGTATTTGTGCAAAGATGCCTTTTCTATCTGTATTTTGTCTCCTTTTTGTAGAATTTTTTCCATTGGTTGATGGATAAAAAGTCTTAAATCTTTTCTATTCTCTGTCTTCTGTACATATTTTTGTATACTGTATGTTATGATATTCAAGGCTGTTGTTAGATACTTTGAAGATGAATCGAAGAGTTTGTTTAATGCCCAATATTTATGGTTTAATGAAAGTCAATCAGTACGGGGAGCTGTTTCCCCCAGGAGCGAAGTGTTTGGGACATGAAGCTGAGCACTCACCATCTCCTATTCCTGAGATTAAGAATGCATGCAGGCATTCCTACACTCCCTTATATGCATTTATGGCATGCAGAACTACAAATTTTCTCTCTGTATGATTCTGATTAAGGCAGTTTGTTGGTGATTAGGAACGGTTCCTATTCTGCAATAAAAGAAAGAATTTTCGTAAGTATTATATAGTGTTGTGTAATTTGAATCATGCTGCGTGTGTCTGAAACCAGAACTTAAGATGATAAGAGGATTGTTTGCTTGTATGTCAGTACACTGAAAATGTAAGCACTTGTTTTGATTCCTTTCAAAATGTTGTTACTCACTGGGGCTCAAAATGTCTGTACATGTGTGTGTTTGTTCTTATATATTGAATGTTCAGAATTTAAATTATCCTTTAACTGAAACTTGACACATAACCATTTTGAAGTATTGTATTCATTGGAGTATCAATGGATTCCTGCAATTTAGACACTAGAGTATATTTGTAAGATCTGTGGTGTTCGCAGTGGTAAAGTTTCACACTGTGGTGTGCTGCATCATGACGATCTCCAGTAGGTGGTTTTGCCTGAAATTGAGGCTTTGTGTTACTCCTTAACATTGGTACCATCTAGTACACTATGCAGTGTCTTTACACAAGACTTCTCTCAGTGTCTGTCTGTCTGCAAGTCCATAAACTTCATAAACTTTTTTGTGTGTTCTATGAAATGCTGTACTGAGACCATACATGGCATAGTCATTTTCCTATCAGGAAGATTATGATATGTGTTCATAGTGCTTGTAATCATCACATCTCAATTAGCCTTGCAGTAACAGAATAGTCCACACAACTGTGACATGTGGCTAATCCAGCTTCTTGGTACATTTCTGAAAGTGGGAGGTGTTCAGTCCTATATTTAATCATGTAAAAGATTTCATTAAGGTTACTGTGTGCAGTTTGTTGTACCTATGACACACAGACACGTCTGTGATATGTGACGTTGGATTATATTATTAAATACACCCAGGGGTCACTAAAACAACTACCGTACTGAGGGCATGAAAAGATGTCCCATGGATTAACTTCCTCTGCATCACCCTCAAATTTGGTGTTACAGTTTCTTCTCCAGTGTATTTCCCTTTATTCCCCTGCAGCTGTTCAATCATTTAGTTCAGATTGATGTTGGTATTGACAAACATGTGTTAACATTTACTAATGACAAGAGTCAGGTATGGTTGACTTTAAGGGTAGAGGGTGCTGGTGGGAAGTGCAGTGATGGACAGCTGGATAAAGCTTGAGTACCACTCTGCATGGGACTGCCTGCTGTGTCCTCAGTATGGGTTTGGGAATAGGGTTTTTTTTTTTAATGGTGTAATTGATTTGGTCTTCAGCTGGTGACACAACATGTTTCATGTTGTGACTGGTGACATCACGGCACTGAGATGGACCTTTTTATATTTGTACATGCATGTACAAAATCATTTCTTTTATATTATTAACAAGGGAGAATCTAATTCAATTCAATCTGAAAATCATGGTCAGTATTGTGACAGGCATACATCAGATATTGGTGTTGCTACTGATATACTAAACTTTTGTAGTTTTAGAAGGATTTTTTATTAATGAGACTGATGATAGAAACTCAGGGATTTTATTTTAGTTTTTAGCATTATGCAGTACTGATAAGATTGTTCCTGTATGGAGCTGAAGTGGTTCTGGTGAATTTGTATTTTGGTACCTGTTTTACATTAGCTGTGTTAAGTAACAAGGAGTGCTTAATACAGTAAATGCATAAATGATTTGTGCTGTAGATTGTTTTTTTTTTCAATCTTACGGAAATGGCATAGAATACTTAAAAACTTAGTGGTTTGTTCGAAAGTCTTGATATTGATATTTATGTAGCCAGAAAGAATGTGCAGTGTTACTGTAAGTGCTGAGGTTCATGGCTGGTCAAATGATAATTTTCTCTATTTTTTCAACTTACAAAATTATGAATTAAGCACTGCTTTATAGCTGTGGTATGCTGAAGCAATGTTTCTGTTGTCTCAATACAGCAACTTTGTTCTGGCCTCCATCCATATTCCTATTGTTTCAACATAGCAGCTTTATCCTGACTTTTATTTGCATTTGTGTCCTTGTAACAGCTAGTTTGAATGGACCATTTGAGGTGTGGCAAATTATTAACACTTCCTGCAGGAATTTTTAACTGCATTTAATTATTTGGTCCATTGGATGTGCTAAATTGCTGGTTCAGCCAAATTTGACATAAAGCACTGTGAGATGAACCCATTTCTGGTGCTATAGGTCTTGCCATTAGAGCGAGTTCACCTTCATAACCTGTTACCAAAAGATCGAATTTCATATTGTCCTCTCATTTATGTGTTGATCTTTCAAGTGAGATGTTTTTAGGGAAGTTACACAAAAATATGTTCTGATTCCTCCAATTTTTTAGCTTCTTTCTTCATTTACAGCACAAAAGTGTGTCTTGGTTTGTTGAGACTTCAGTAACATGGTTTGTTGAGACTTCAGTAACAGACACTTTTCAACAATTATAATTGTCACATATGGAGACAACCATCCACAGAAATGTGTGGGCCTATCAGTAGTTAAGAAATATGACCATTAGTTTTAGGAGTCAGTGTTCTGTCGAATAAGAGCTAATGTAAAGACAGAGTACTTTTTGATGTATTGCAGAAGTGTAAAGTGCCGTCTTTGTTTCATTATGAAGTGTAAATGTGAGGCAGTAGCATGTAGATTGGAAAGTCAGTGCTTATTGTTACATGCTGTGCCTGAAGAAAATACCCACATAGACACTCATATGACTGTAGATGGATTTTTTTATGTGTAAAGATGATTTATAATATTTGTGTAAATGCACCATCAGGAGGTTTGTCCATCTTCACTGTGAATTCAGTTTTAACTTTGTGCTATGATCTGTAGGAAATTGACAGACCAACAGTTTGAGTTAATTTTGATGGATGTTTTGGTTTTGTTTATTGCAGGTTCTGCTCATGTTCTGTATGATATTGATTTGTCTCATTCTATTTATAGTTAACAATATTTTGCTTCCCAAGCAAGATGGTAGTAAAGAGACACCATCAGATGTGTGAAATGGTAATGGCGGACATTTTTCAATATAACCAAGAACAGAATGGCAACCCATACCCTACATTATCTCTTATTGTTATTATATGACATTTTTGCAGTTGGTTATGAGATTATCTGGCTCAGGATAGGGACAGGTGGTGGGCACTTGTGAATGTGGTAATGAACCTTTCGGTATCATAAAATGCAGCGAATTTATTGATTGGTTGACTCGACTCCATAGAGTAAGTAAGGTTTTGTCTGAAGAGTCTGAGACCTGACATAGATTGGCATTGTTTCTTCATCATTTATGTGAATAATGTGCCTTGGATAAACCCAAATATTAGAGGATCCCTTCATGTAGATTGTTTGCAGAGGCTTGATATTGTCAGTGAGCGTTGCGTCCTGAAATCTGGTGTTGGAGTGGGTTGGCTGGTTTTGTGTGTGTGTGTGTGTGTGTGTCTGTGTCTGTCTGTCTGTCTATCTGCACATGTGGTCACACACGTAGGAACACAGCAGAGGCTGATGATGGAATGGTGTGACATAGCTATATGCTGCAATATTTTCTTGTCATGTGCATCCCTGACATTTTAAATTTGCTGTAGCAATAAATGGCTGTCACACATATGATCAGATATTTTTGAGGGACATTAATAAATATGAAAATTGTAAACGAGTAAGCTGGGAAAACATGGGGTGGTCACTGACGGGGAAATGGATATAAATAAGGGAGACTAACAGTTGGGGTTCACAGGTGTTTCCTGTATCACTAAGCACTGACCATTGTTGGGTGTAATGATGCATTGTTAATTGCTAGTATGCTGCTGTCTGGCATTGTAATTACTGTGATGTAGAAGCTATGGTGCTACTCAGAAGACTGGAGTGATCTCAAAGAAAGGTATGTGCTCAATTTTTATATTTATATGTGTATTGAGAATTTTTAACTTGTGATAGACTGTGATGCCTTTTAATTTTTTTACCTTCTCAGTTTTTGTCTGGTGGTTGCAACTGGATTTGGAATGGAAGAGGAGAAGAAAAAGCATTATGTGAGGTAACAAACCACATTTCATATGTTCCACCACTTTTCTTAATTGGAAGTTAGACCTGTGACAAAACATGTGTACTTGCATTGTTATCTGTAATTATATACTATAAGTTGGAATGGAACTTCATCCAATCCTATGCTGCAGTGCGCTCTGATGTTTTTTCCATCCTATATTCTGTTGACCTTTGAAGATTATCCCAATCTGTGTTCCAGTGAACTGTGAAATTCTTCCCACCCTGTGTTGCAGCAGGCTATGAGGTGTTGCCCAGTCTCGTTCAATTGATTTGTGAAGTTCTTTCCATCTTGTGCTGCAGCATTCTGTGATGATCTTCCACCCTTTGTTTCAGTGAGCTCTGAAGTTTTTTCTCATCCCCTGTTGCATTGAGGTGTGAAGTTCTTCTCATCCAATGTTCTGAGCTGTGAAGTTCTTTCGTCTGCTTTTCCAGTCAGCTGTGAAGTTTTTCTCATTCAGTTTTCCAGTGAGCTGTCGAGCCTGGAATCAGTTGTCATTATTTTAACATGCAAGGTAAGAAGCAGCCTGTCTGTCTGTCTGTGATGGTGCTAATACATTGTGTGCGTTGATTATGGAGGCAGGAAAAGACTGAATGAAGTGTTATGAATGGTATGAGGTTCTGTCCCGACCGCCTCTGTGGTCTAGTGGTCAGAGTTTCTGGCTACAGATACAGAGGTCCCGGGTTCGATCCCCGGCGCTACCAGATTTTCTGAGTAGTAGTGGGTCTGGAACGGGGTCCACTCAGC
>Ga0123355_10001942_pt1 | contig 29152 bp, 25 predicted proteins | sample TergutEmb28metaG_3_FD_89872 | JGI IMG/M metagenome (GOLD analysis project Ga0123355, IMG submission 89872) | Embiratermes neotenicus P1 segment gut microbial communities from Petit-Saut dam, French Guiana - Emb289 P1 | ecosystem: Host-associated > Arthropoda: Insects > Digestive system > Gut ... | reverse complement strand
ACAACAGTTGCCAGCCAATCTTCTATCCCAAAAAAGTTTGCGGTGCTATAGGCAATCGCACCAGAGATAAATGCCAGAAGCAGAAGTGTCATCTTGGCATTTTTTGTGACTTGTATAGTTAAGTCATTAGCCGGCTTATTGGACATGGATGTACTCCCCTGCCTTAGCCTTATTCAGGGAAGTCTGCCAGGAAGAAATTAACTGTCCTTTGAAGTTCTGCAGTGTCTCCAGGGCAGCCCTCGGCGCAGAAAGTAATATGTCCGACCTTTCTGTCACGCACGTTTTTGTCCTTGCCGTATAAGTGCAGGTTTCCGTTGGCGAATTCTGGTCTCTGCCATTGTTCTAAGGTGTAGTCGACATGTTGCCCCAAGAGGTTTACCATCACAGCAGGACGAACTATTTCTGGCTCAATCAAAGGCAGACCGCAAATCGCGCGTACATGTTGTTCAAATTGTGAAACGTTGCAAGCGTCTATAGTTAGATGACCTGAGTTATGAGGTCGTGGTGCCATCTCATTAATCAATAGCTCATCGCCAACAACGAACATCTCTATAGCTAAAGTACCCACTAGATCGAGTTGCTCAATAAAATCTCGTGCTAGTTCATGGGCCTTTGCATCAAGTTCGTCCGATATGTCTGCAGGGATACTGGTCAAATGCAGTATTCCATTTGCATGATCATTTTCAAAAACAGGAAAAGTCTTGACTTCACCCTTTGTGCTGCGAACCGCAATAACTGAAATTTCCTTATCGAAGGGTACAAAGCCTTCTAGAATGCACTTTGCATTCTGAATCACCTCAAGAGCTTCTGGCAAATCGGCTTCTGACTTTAGCCTCCACTGACCTTTTCCGTCATAACCACCACTCACAGTCTTTAAAATCGACGGATAAGCAATATCTACAAGTGCTGCGCGCAGCTTTGCTTCATCACTCACATCAGCGAAGGGAGCTGTCCCAAAGCCGCACTGAACAGCAGAGGTCTTCTCTCTTAAACGATTTTGCGTAATCTCTAAAGGTCGATGTCCCTGTGGCAAATAGCCAAAGTCTGCCTCGACTACTTCCTTGATTGCTGCATAGGGAATATTTTCAAATTCATAGGTAACTACATCAGAGACTGTCAGCAATTCTTCCAATGCAACCTTATCGTCATAGGCAGCATTGATTTCAATGTCAGCAATTTGAGCTGTAGGTGAATCAATGCCTGGCTCCAATACAGCAACCTTATAACCCATCTGGCGAGCAGAGAGAGCCATCATGCGCCCCAATTGGCCACCACCAATGATGCCAATAGTTGTTCCAGATGCAGAGGGAAGAATTATTTTAGTCATTCAAGTCGCTACTTTCTAGTACGGTATCGGTCATATTTTTGCGATAAGTCTCAAGTTTTTGGGAAATCTCATTGTTGGTGGTGCTAAGAATTGATGCTGCAAGTAATCCAGCATTCTTTGCGCCCGCTGTGCCAATGGCTACTGTTGCTACGGGAATACCGCCGGGCATTTGCGCAATAGAGAGTAGAGAATCCATTCCGTTCAGGGCTTTTGATTGTACAGGAACGCCTATAACGGGCAGAGTTGTCTTAGAGGCAACCATGCCAGGCAGATGGGCTGCTCCCCCAGCCCCTGCAATAATGACCTTAAGACCACGGTCGCGGGCACTCTTGCTGTATTCAAACATTAGGTCAGGGGTTCTGTGCGCAGACACAACCTGAGCCTCATAAGAGATTTCTAATTCTTCTAATATATTGATGGCCTCTTGCATTGTGGGCAAGTCTGACTTGCTGCCCATAATGACCCCCACAAGTGGAGTATCGGATACGGCAAAGTTGCGCTTCATAGTCCTCCCTCAATCAAAGTAACAAGTATAGCTTAAGAACTACTCAAATCCTCGTCATTGGTTTCGCTTCTGCTTTCACTACTGATATCTGCGAAAGTCACCTCGAGTTCCGTCCATTCTCTTTCCTTCTTTGGCTTTTGTTTAGGTCTTTGTTTGGGCGGCTTAGGCTCTTGTTCTTGCCCGGCGGCTTGTTTGGACTCTTTCTTCTGGGCAGCTTCTATTTTTTGTGCCTCTTGAGCCCTCTTAGCCTCTCTGCTTGCCTGGCGGACATCTTCAACAGTGTCCTGTCTCATTTCTTCAATTTCCTCTGCAGAAGGTAAGACAAAGGTTCTTTCGCATGATTGTCCGTAGGTTTTAGCAGGCTTGCGCAAAGTTTCTCGAGCCTTTTCTCGGTAAACGAGCACCTCTTCAAGCTTGTCCGCATTCAAGTGTATCGAATTTTCAAAAGGATTTGCGTCATATTTGCGCGCCTCACGAACCGTTGGTAAAGGTCTATCTGAAGAAGATTCCAGCGCAGATTTAACCAAAAATTGAAAGAGATAGAAAAAATCTCCCACATCCCTACCGGCCCGCTGGGCAAATCCTGGTAGAGAAATAGTGTCTACCATCGATAATAAAATTTCTAGCCTTTCAGAGACCTCTTTGAGCTGCCAATGCTCTGCGGTGCCTTTAGCTCGCTCGATTTTATCAACAGCCATATCTACCTCACAGAAGGCATCAACAAGCTGTATTATTTGACGGCTATAAAATGGATTTCTCATAGAGTCATTTTACCATTTTGCTTTAGTTACAAGACCTAAGGAACAGCCCACAACAGAGTCTGACCTTGGGTTTTATAAGACGGAAATATCAGCATCAGCTAGCGTGACAATTTGCTCACGATGAAGCAGTGATGAATATTGGGCGAGCGTTCAAAGTCTGCAGGAACTGTTTGTTTGCTAATGTTTTCTAGACTCACTCTCGCTTTTTCGAGTGCTTTCAAATCAGGTGTAAAGTTGCGTAAGTTAGTAGAGAACACTATTTCCCCATCATGGCGCAATAAACGCGTTAAACTAATTAGTAGTTCTACGTGGTCACGCTGAACGTCCCAAGTTCGCTTTCCCATTTTTGCAGAATTGGAGAAAGTCGGAACATCTACAAAGATAAGGTCATAGCTGGGCTTACGTAAGGCGCGCTGTTCGGCTACCCAACGCAGTACGTCGACCTTTTCAAAGGAAAGCTCAAGATTCCGGTGCTTGCCTGTCATGAAGTCATTAAGTTGCATGTTACGCTTTGCCCACTCAATATAGGTACTGGATAAATCAAGAGTTTTAACACTGCGTGCGCCACCATCTGCCATGTATACACTGGCTGTACCTGTGTAGGCAAAGAGGTTCAGGCAGTCACGTCCTTGTGCCTTTTCACGCAACAAGTTGCGAACCTTGCGGTGGTCTAAGAAAATGCCTGTGTCGAGCCTTGAGGCTAGGTCGATTTCGAATTGTAAGTTACCTTCTTCGATTAAGCGCACACCAGATGATTTGGGAGTAACAGAATCGCTACCAGCACTCCCTCCTTGATTCTTGTCTTGTTGTTTGTATTGGGAGCCACCCTTAGCCTGTTTGCGTTGCTTTAGAAATGCATCTTTGGATTGTAGGTCAAATTCTGCTGGTGCAATACGCAAAACCTCTGCAAGCCTTGCGTGTGCTAAGTTCTCATCTATTCCCTTAGGGGCTTTATACTCTGCAACATGAATCCAGCTTTTCCCTGCGTCTCTTGTATTTTCTGCACCCTGATACAGATCAATCGCAACATTGAAGTCAGGTAAATCAGCATCGTAGACACGATAGCAACTTACATCACTGCGCTTAGCCCACTTTCTCCGATGTTTTGCCATCTTCGCTAAGCGATTGGCAAAAGGTGTGACATCTACCTGACTATTCATTTCGCTAGAGTCTTTGTCCTTCTTATCTGAAGCACTATCCACATCTACATCAGAGGCACTCAACGGTTTATGCTGGTACTCAGATCTCCAGACACGGATATCGGATTCGATAGGACCGTTCATTGCTTTAATGCGCTTAAACGGGGCTCGTCCAACAGCTTTGCTTATATAGGTTTCAGACAGACCATCTGGTGAAATAACAGCAACACTGCTAGAGCCTTGCTCTACAAGCAGCTTAATGTAGTGCGCTAGTTCTGCATATACTGCGGGAAGTTGTGCTTCTGATGACAGGCGCTGTCCATAGGGAGGATTGGTTATAAGGAAGTTCTCTCCTCCCCCACTTGCTGCCAGACTTTCGCAATCATCTGGCGATAGTTGACCTTTGAAATTGATAAATTTTGATAAGTTGCTACGCTTTGCACTTTCAACTGCTGCCTGCAGAGATCGTGCATCACTATCACTTGCTGTAATTGCTGGCCGTCTAAGTTGTGACAAGGCTTCAGCACCAGCAGTAGCACGTTCATCGGCTTCATCAAGCAGGCTAAACCAAGCATCTTCATCATATCCGAGCCAGCCACTAAAGCCCCAGTAATCACGCAGGAGCCCAGGAGCCCTGTCAGAAGCAATGTGGGCAGCTTCAATAGCAATCGTTCCTGAACCACAGAAGGGATCAAATAATTTTGCTGTAGAATTCTCTATTTCCGCATGTTCCCGATCTAAGGCTGAAGCCTCTTCACTGATATTGTCTTCGACACTGGTATCAATGCCTTTACCCCAATAGTCGTCCCACCCAGCAGCAAGCAACATAGCAGCAGCAAGATTTTCCTTTAAAGGGGCCTTAATGGCGCGACTTTCTATACGATACCCGCGACGATGCAAGGGCTCCCCACTTAGGTCAAGAGCAATGGTGGCTTTATCACCACGTAAGTTGATGTTTATAAGTACATCAGGACGCTCTCGTTGAATACTGGGTCGTTGTTCGCCTGTATTTTTACTGCGAATGCGGTCAACAATAGCATCTTTTGAACGGACTGCGATAAATTGGCTATTGCGCAGATTATCATTGCGTCCGTAAGCATCAATTGCAAAAGTGCCATCTATTGCGATGTGTCGTTCCCAGGTAATCTTATACAGACTGCCATAAAGCGTGTCTGAATCCTTGGCAGGAACACGGTCGAGGATCAGCAGCACGCGACTAGCCGTGCGCAACCATAAGCAAGCCCGCATCCCATCTTCAATGCTGCCAAAAAAGGCAACTCCATTACTTAAGGGACGTACTCGTCCAGCGCCCAAAGCGCGCAATTCGTCGGCAAGTAGACCCTCAAGTCCCCGCCCGCAAGTTGCAAAGTATTCATAAGTATTAGTATTTGTTTTCATGCATTCTAGTTTAGCGGATGCCGAGCAATCAGGAAGGGCAATTCACTCTTTGCGACTAGGCAAAAGAAACAGGATGAATAAAAACAAAATTAAAAACAGGCACCCTTAAATAGAGTGCCTGTTTTATTGAAGCACTTACTTAGGGAAATCTTTACAGAAATTCATTAACAATGGGATGTTGCCCCATTGCTCCTTGAATAGCTCCCAATATAGCGTTAATCAGGGTTAATGCTAGCCCGATTGAGGATAGAACTATTCCTATAATTGCCATCGTTTTTCCAGAAGACTTAAGTCCTCTTATGCTTAAGACAAGCCCTGTGATTGCAGTTGGTAATCCTAGAAAGGGAAGTACCCATGTCAGCATGCTAATAATTCCCAAGACTAGACCAGCAGTTGCTAGCCCCTTATTGTCCTTGACAGGGGGATATGGCATTGGCGGGTGCGGTTGATATTGTTGAGCGGGCTGTTCGTATTGTGCCTGCGGTGGTGTGACAGGATTAGCGGGAGCAGCTACAGAGCTACCGCAACTAGTGCAAAATTGAGCTTGGCTCTGTATGGGTGCACCACATTTTTGACAGTTCATAACATTTCCTCCTTAAGGTCTGCGAGATACATTTCATTCCTACTTATCGATTGCAAAATTTTACCTAACCTATTTCAAATCAACGGCGGCAAAGCAATTTTGTTATTTACTTAGCTTAACTGCTTGTGTCAGTGTTGCTTTCTTTTGAGGTGAGAGCAGGCTTGACTACTCTGTAAACGACAACTGCTAGCGCTGCACCGACTAGTGGGGCCAAAATAAATACCCACAAATCTGTTAGCGCTGACCCTCCTGAAAAGAGTGCCGGAGCAATACTTCGTGCAGGATTTACCGATGTTCCTGTAAGAGGAATTCCTACAATATGCACAAAGGTTAAGCTAAGACCAATAACAATCCCTGCGACAGAGCCTTTTGATTTATCATCAGTCACTGCAAGAATCACTAGTACAAAGATAAAGGTAAGGATGACCTCTATAAGCAAGGCACCACCAATGCCGCCAGCACCTGCAGTGAGGTTTGAACCTAGGTTTCCCGTGTGGTCAATACCAGAGAAAGAAACCATAAGAAAAAGTAGGCCTGCACCAATGATTGCGCCACCGATTTGCGAAACCACATATCCGCAAAAGTCTGAAAAGCGGATACGTTTATCTAGCAGGGCTGCCAGTGACACAGCGGGATTTATGTGACAGCCAGATATACTGCCAATAACATAGGCCATCGCCACGATAGACAGGCCGAAAGCAAGCGCCACTGCCAAATGTCCCCCTGGAGTAGCAGCTCCTAGAAATACAGCACTACCACAGCCCATAAATACTAGAACCATCGTACCAATAGCTTCAGATATATATTTCTTCAACGATTCACCTAACACAATACACCTCATCTTTGCCTAAATCTGCTTTCAGCACAAAAGAGCCACGCATCAAGCGCGGCTCTTTTAAATCCTTTATTTGCAATGCGCGTTACCGCTAGCGCTTAGCGTCTGCGAGGGCGTCTTTCGTCCCCGTCTCCGCTGTCACGGTTTGGACGTCCTCCGCCACGTGGTCCTCGGTTATCGCGAGCTCTGTTGCCTCCGTCGCGTCTGCCACCTGATGGACGATCTCCGCCACTTTTTCCACTACTTGGAGGGGCATCTGGCTTATCGAGACGATCTAGTGACACCTTACCTCGGTCATCGATTTCAAGGATCTCTACCTTGACCTCATCGCCTACTTCTAGCACGTCTTCGACCTTGTCGATGCGTCCGTTAGCGATGCGTGAAATGTGCAGTAATCCGTCCTTGCCAGGTAGCAACTCTACAAAGGCACCAAAGGCCTGAATTGCTACTACGCGACCTGTGTAGACCTCGCCTACTTCTGGATCCTTTACAATGGCATTGATTCGACGACAGGCTTCTTCGCCACCCAAGTCTTTACTGGCAACAAAGATTGTTCCGTCCTCTTGAATGTCAATATTTGCACCCGTTTCTTCTTGTAGGGCACGAATGACTTTGCCACCGCTACCAATGACGTCACGAATCTTGTCCACTGGAATCTTGATAGTGATAATGCGCGGGGCATGCTCTGACATTTCCTCACGAGGAGTTTCAATGGCTTCAAGCATCTTGCTCAAAATATGCGCACGACCTACCTTTGCCTGACTAATCGCTTGAGTCAAAATATCCAAGGATAGACCCTTTGCCTTGTTGTCCATCTGCAAGGCGGTAATACCATTTGGTGTACCAGCAACCTTGAAGTCCATGTCACCCAAAAAGTCCTCAAGACCCTGAATGTCAGAGAGAATCGCCATACGATCGCCCTCTTTAATAAGTCCCATCGCAATACCAGAAACAGGGGCAGCAATCGGCACACCTGCATCCATTAGGGCTAAGGTTGAACCACAAACAGCACCCATCGATGATGAGCCGTTTGATTCCAGAACCTCTGACACGATGCGAATCGCGTAAGGGAAAGTTTCCTCATCGGGCAGGACAGGAACAATAGCCTTTTCAGCTAGAGCACCATGACCAATATCACGACGCTTCGGTCCGCGCATAAAGCCCGTTTCACCCGTGCTGTATGGCGGGAAATTGTAGTGATGAATGTAGCGCTTTGTTTCTTCTGGATCAATAGTGTCAAGGCGTTGGCCTTCTGACAGCATTCCCAAAGCAGCAATGGAAAGCACTTGGGTCTGACCACGCGTGAATAAGCCATCACCATGACTGCGAGGCAGGAAGCCTGCAACACAGTCTACCTGACGAATTTCGTTAGTTGCACGACCGTCAGCACGTTCACCATCGTCTAGCACCATAGCGCGCATGGTAGCCTTCTCTAGAGACTTCAAAGCACCCTTGATGTACTTGGCGTTTTCTTCGATTTCTTCTTCGCTAAAGAGTCCCATTAGTTCATCTTTAACAGCCGCAACGCCATCCATGCGAGCATGCTTGTCAGGATTGCGTAGAGCAGCATCCATCTTTGCTCGACCCTCTGCTTCCACACGAGGAGCAATCCACTCGGGTGCCGCATCAATAGGGAACTCTAGCGCCGTAGGTGCCAAAGCAGCAATAAAGCGCTCTTGCACAGCACAGAATTCAGCTATAACCTCTTGCGCAAACATCAAGGCATCTAGCATGTCCTTTTCAGTGACTTCATCAGCCTCTGCTTCAATCATATAGACAGCATCTTTAGAGCCACCTACTATAAGGTCAAGATCACTATCTGCAGCCTCTTCAAAAGTGGGGTTAACCATGAATTCGCCGTCAGCATCGCGACAGATACGCACACCAGCTAAAGGTCCCTCAAAAGGAATGCCTGCTGCAAGCAGCGCTGCACTAGCTCCCATGATAGAGATTACATCTGGTTGGTGCACTTGGTCTGCTGAGAGGACTGTAGCAATAATCTGTACTTCATTGCGGAATCCATCAGCGAAAGCTGAACGAATCGGTCTATCAATCATGCGTGCTGTTAGCGTAGCTTTTTCGCTTGCACGACCTTCACGCTTAATATAGCCACCAGGAATCTTGCCTGCTGCATACATGCGCTCTTCAAAGTCTACTGTTAGCGGGAAAAAGTCAAAATCCTTTGCCTCTTTGCTCGCTGTGGCGGTTACCAATACAACGGTGTCGCCCTGACGTACTAGTACGGCTCCACCCGCCTGCCTGGCAAGCTCTCCTGTTTCCAGGGTATATTCTTTACCAAACAGTTCAAAAGTCTCGACTATCTTAGTCAAAATATTTCTCCTACCTCTTCTACTTCCAGGCTGAACCCCCGTTCAACCCTCTTATTAAAAGAGGGAGTACATCCAATGGACGCACTCCCCCATCTTACCCTCTGATGCCTAGCTTAGCTATTAGCTCACGATATCCCTCGATGTCGCGAGTCTTCACATAGTTCAGCAGTCTTTTGCGCTGACCTACCAGCTTCAAAAGTCCACGACGAGTGTGATGGTCATGCTTGTGAGTCTTCAGGTGTTCTGTCAAATCCTTGATGCGTTGTGTCAACAGCGCAATCTGAACCTCTGCAGAACCAGAATCGTTTCCGTCTTTACCGTATTCAGCAATAATTGCTGCCTTAACGTCCTTTGTTAAAGGCATAATACACCTATCTCTCTGCCTGTCAGTAGACACGCCTCAAAGGCAAGTTTCTAACAAGCTAATCCGCCCATGACTGTGCAAAGCATTGGTGACACGCAAAAGCAAAGTCAAGGGTAACTAAAATAACTCACCTATTATACACCAAATTTTCCCAAACCTTCACTCCACTTTATGCTTACGTTTCCTACATGCATCTTCCTTAACAATTAGTGTGCTTGGAGGATATAATGAATTGTCTATGTAAACCTGTACGAAAACATGCGAAAGGGAAAGGAATGACAAACGTAAAGGGATTCGTGAAAGCACCCATTGTTCTTGCAGCATGCGTGCTTGTCAATCTAACTATACAGATTCTGTACGTATGGAGTCTTCTTAGAGTAGATTTGGCAAATTATTGGCACTGGTCACCTCAACAGGCTGGATTGCCTTTTACTCTTGTACTTGTGTTCTTTGCAACAGGAGCCCTTATTGGCGGCAGACTGCAAGATAAGTTTGGACCCAGATGGGTAGCTGCTGCTGGTGGTCTTATGGTTGGTGCAGGACTGATTCTCTCGGGCATTATTACGGGTGCCCTTGGAAATGGCCCCACTGCTACAGGTAACTACAACTATTTTGAGGGGTTGGGTTATCTTCCTGTTATGGGTAGTCCCATAGGCATTGCTCTTTCTTTTGGCGTTTTGACTGGTCTCGGTATCGGGTTTGGTTACGGAAGCGTGCTGCCTGCAGCTCTTAAGTGGTACCATCCCAGCAAAAAAGGGTTAATAGGTGGTCTGGTTTTAGGCGGATTTGCTCTAGCATCAGTTATCTATGCTCCAATCACCATGTGGCTTCTCAGTAGAGATGGTGGCTCTATCGAAAGCACCTTCCTCTTTTTGGGTATTGGTGTAGCCATTATTGCTTTTATCATGGCACAGTTTGTCAAGAATCCACCAGAGGGTTACAGTGCTCCTGAGCCAAAAAATTTGGCTGGTGCTGCCTTTACTGAGGCTCCTTTGGACTTTGACTATAAACAGATGGTTAAGACACCTGTCTTCTATCTTATGTTTGCCACCTTTGCCCTGGTAGCCTCAATCGGTCTTATGATGATTGGGAATATCAGAAACATCACTGAACTACAACTGGCTGGATATGAGGGAGTCAGTATTCTTGGCATTGGTATCGTTGTATTTCTGATTAGCTTTGTAGCAGTTATTAATACCTTAGGAAGAATCGCCGGAGGAAGTCTTTCAGACAAGATTGGGCGCACCAATACGCTTCTCATAGCGATTGCCTTTCAGGCGGCAACCATGCTTGGCTTTTACTTCTTTACCAGTACACCTCTTCTTATCTTAGGCTTCGCGCTTATCGGTGCTTGCTTCGGTGTATTTTTGACTATGTTCCCCGCTTTAACAGGTGACCAGTTTGGTCTTAAGAACTATGGCTTCAACTATGGCATTATGTACATGGCCTATGCTGTTGCAGCTTTAATTGCACCTGTCCTTGCAGACAACCTATATGCCCTTACAGGTAACTTCTTGCTTACCTATCTTATCTGCGCAGGCATGATGGTAGTTGCGGCTGGACTTGTTTTTGCCCTAAAAAGAGCACTCAAGAAAAGAAATCTTGAGCTAGCTGAAATGCGTGAAAGCGGCGCAAAGTAAAGAGTAAAACCCAACTGAATACTTAAGATTCGGTTCATTTACAAGGGTGAGTAGACTTACAAATCTGCTCACCCTTGTTCAATTTCATCAATGCTTTGGACTATTGCTCTCAATAGAGGTGCTCATCAAGTCATGTACCTTAATGGTCTTCCTCCTAAAAATACGATTTAAGTTATACTGTATTGAGAAATTTTCGACGGAGACAAATCTTGAATGAAGGGAAATAAAGATGAAAATGAAAAGATATATCCTAATATTAGCAATAGTGCTTGCTGGCGCATTTCTACTTGTTGGCTGTGGCGGCAGCGATGATATTTATGGCACATGGCTCAGAGATAGCGACTCAGAAACTACCTATACCTTCAATGAAGATGGTACGGGTGCCTTTGATATTGGATTTGCTGTTCTAGATTTTGACTGGACTGCAGATTCAGATGCCATTACCATTGTCAATGAAGATCAAAACGTAAATGACACCTTAGAATTTTCAGTAGACGGTGACACTCTCACTTTAACTAATTCATCAGGTGATTCAGAAACTTACACAAAAGTGGAATAAATACAGTCCCTGTTATTGCTATGCAATTAGGAAAGTTCTTAAAGTGAACAGATTTCGCATCTGTTCACTTTTTTAATTGTTTATGTTCCAGTTGTTTAACCTAGTTCCTTTTAGCATTATTTTCATAAATAGACCGAGTGGACAATCTGCCCACTCGGTCTATTGGATAAATTATTTAACTCTTATCTGCTGACTATTAGTCACTTACCTATTGTCTAGGGGAATAACAATCCAGGCTATTAGATAGGCTATAAATATTGGTCCTGAAGGCAGTAGCATCAGAAGCACCACAGCAACACGTATCAATGTTGGATCAACATTAAAGTACTCCGCGATACCTCCGCAAATGCCGGCAATCATACGATTCTTGCGAGAACGCATGAGTCGAGTACCTGCAATAGGCAATGATGGCGAAAAGCCCATTGGCTTTCCTGTTTCTGAACCGCGCGAACTCAAAGCTATGCGTATGATAAAGAATCCAACTAAGATTAGAACTGCTGGCCAAAACGCACGGGAAGCAAAGGCTAAGACAGCCTGGACGGGTGCCCAGAAGGGTCCCAATACCATAGGAGCAAGTATCAGTGCCCCTATAATAACCAGAGCAGCACCTATGATGATTAAAAAGCTGCTCCCTGCAGACCTGCCCCTTAGGGTATCTGGATGATTTCTAGGGAAATGGCTCTCCCCCTGCTTGTCTGTATCTTGATTATATTCAGTCATAAGCCTAAGTCCTTTCCTTCACTATCTAGGTGTTCCAAGGCTATTTCCAACCTCAGTGCCAATATTGAATAAATCCATGCCTCTGTAACTGCCTATTTCTGCCAGAGTGACAAAAGGCTCTATTAGCGGAGCTTCCCCAATCCACATTGAACTAGCAACAGCCAGTAAGGTCAGTATTGAAATCAGGTAAGCTAACACGCTAAACCATTCAGTTTTAAGACCATGTGAAAGTATCGCAAGTCCCGCAATCACCAACAGTAGTGGCCAATAAGACAGCATTGCAGGCCAAGAGGACCATGCCACATAACCGAGGGAGTTCCCCAGAAATACGATACCTACAGTTACAGTAAAGAGCCCCTCCATGAAGCGCGACGGTGAGAAGCTTCCATTGCGTTTAGGGTTGGGCGAATCGCTTGCTGGCGAAAATGCTAAGGCTAGACCACCAAAGATTATTAGTACAGGCCAAAAGCGCCAGAAAGAATAGCCGCCAAAGATGTTCTCTAGGGCAGGCACAACTCCTGAAAGCATGTCAAGAAATATCAAAGTTCCCAAAGAAACTAAGACAACACCAAACCAAATGCCCCACTTGTTAACCTTTGACCAAGGTGATACCTGTGGATAATACCCGCCCTTAAAGGAGTCTTTAGTGGCCTTAGCGGTATCTGTAGCAGCCCTGGCAGTATCTGTTGCAGTATCTACAGCTTCTTGAAATGGGCTTTTGTTATCTGTTGCTGATGATGAAGCAGTGCCACTGTCAGCGCTCTGTTGCGCTCCCTCTTTAAAGGTGCCACCAAAAACTTCTGTAGTTTCACCATCGACCTTAACAGAGCCTATCCCACTTGCTTCTGGGAATTCAGTTGTTGCCTGTTTCTCATTGGAATTGCTCATATTCTATCCCTCTCGTCCGCATAAGAGTAATAGTGTAACAATGTTTTGTTACACTGTCAAATAATTGGGAATCAGCTTCTTGAGTACTGAATAGAAATTAGTTACACGACAGAGTAAAGGGCTAGATTCTCTCAGGCTATAGATTCTCTTAGGCTATCTAGCAATTCTTTTGAGCCGCCCACTATGATGTGCTCTATGTTGTTTAGGTGGTCTACTTTGCCCACTTTTTTACCCTTTTGGTTGTAGATGCCTATCTTTGCTCCTACATAACGCTTGAAATCGAAGTTGAAGATCTGAACTGAATCGTAGCCTTTTTCACTTAGCCATGCTTCGATTTGTTCTGCGCTTACCCAGGATTCATTGTTGTAGGAGACGACAAGGGTCTCTGCTTTTAGGTCTTTAATGACCCTATGCAGTGAATCTGCCATTTGAGGCTTTTTATTAAAGGCACTTTTTGTCTCATCGTCACGCGCGTCTATGCGCTTGCAGGCTTTCCCATAGTGCTCTGGAGCATCCCAGCGCACTAAGGTTTCCCAAATGTGATAGTTCGTGAAGTAACGATGCTGATTGTAGGGTGGATCTAAATAGGCAATGTCAAAGGGTTCCAATTGCCCTGCAAGCTCTAGAGCGTCTCCCCTAATAGCAGAGCCAGCTCCTTCAATTAATTCAGGAATGCGCAATTCAAGGTCATTATAAGAGCGCTGGGCATACTCTTTCAAGTATGCCATCTGAATACCTGCTGTAGAGTCCACTCTGTCTGCTGCAAGCATGAGAGATGTTAGCAGCACAGGATAGGTTGGGTGATCTTTGTAGTCTTCTTCGATAGCATCACGAATCGCATCTACGCGTATACCGTTTTTTACTTGAAAATACTGCGAGTCTTCACAAAAGGTTTTTGTGAAATAGCCACGCTTTCCTGGAAGTGCAGAGAGTTCTTGCAAAATAGCATCTATCTCTTCCAGATTAACCTGACTCGCATCAGTGGCAATATAGCACTGAGCCAAGATTTCGGAATAGCTGGCAATGTCACAAGCAGTAACCTGCAAACCCTTGCGCTTGAACTCTTGCGCAACGCGCGTTGTGCCTGAAAAAAGGTCAAGCGCAGTGCGTGCACCCTGACTATGGGCTACTGACGCAATATTTCCCAATACAGGAATTAAGAGACGCTTTGAGCCGAGATATTTAATCAAGAAAGCATCTCTCTGTCTGCTTGGCTCTTTAAGTATTCCACTGTTGACATAAATTTAGCTACTACGCAGAATGTAAATTAGCTTAGTCTGCGCGAACCAGGTGAATCTATAGGGGTTCCTTCAGCACACTGAACGCAGTCAGCAGGGTCCCATGATTCTACTTTCATGGCAAGCAGCGGGAAATAGTCATCATCAAAGGCACGGTCTCCCCCACGGTCAATAATGGACGCGACTCCTGCTACTGTTGCTCCTGCAGCTTCAACAATGTCTACAACTTCTTGAACACTGCCACCAGTAGTCACTACATCTTCGACAATCAGTACGCGTGCATCGGCTGGAATGTGAAAAGCACGACGCAGCACCATAGTGCCTTCTTGCCTTTCACTAAAAATGAAGCGGGTGTTAAGCGCCTGTGCGACAGCAAAGCCAATAATAATACCTCCGACTGCTGGCGCAATCACCAAATCAGGTCTTACGTCTTCTGGTAGACGTGCAACCATTTCTTGGGCTAGGTCGGTAGTCAAGGCTGGATATTCAAGTACACGAGCACATTGCACATAAGTGTCACTATGTAGTCCGCTCGTAAGCTGAAAGTGACCTGTGCGAATCGCACCAGAATCTGTTAAGACGTCCAGAATCTCTTTGTCGTTCATGTGTGAACTCCTTCAATTTCTTCAGCGATTGCCCTAAAGGCCTCTTTCCTATCAGCTGCCTCAGTAATGGGGCGGCCAATTACTAAATGACTTGCTCCAGAAGCACAAGCTTTTGCAGGAGTCATAATGCGACTTTGGTCTCCTGCTTCAGCACCCACGGGACGTACACCTGGGGTCACAATGTAGGCACCACTACCCAGAATAGAGCGAGCCATGCTTGCCTCATGGGGAGAGCAAACAATCCCATCTGTGCAAGCCTCTTTCGATAATCGAATAAGGCGCTCTACCTGATTTTCTGCAGTGTCTGATACACCGATACTCTCTAGGGTATCATCAGTCATAGAAGTCAGTACTGTAACAGCAACGACCTTCGGCACAGATACCGAAGCATCTTCAGCACCTTTGCGCGCCCCCAACATTGCAGATGCCATCATTGCACGACCACCACCTGCATGCACCGTAATCAGGTCGACTCCTAATCGCACCAAAGCAGCACTGGCATTCTCAACCTGATTGGGTATATCGTGCAGCTTTAGGTCAAGAAAGACTTTAAAGCCTCTATCTTTCATCTGCTTAATGATGCTAGGACCAGTCTGATAAAAGAGGGTCATGCCCACCTTTACCCAAACGGCTTCTCCTTGAAGTTCATCTGCCCACTGCAGAGCTTCTTCTAAAGATCCGTCCAGGGCGACAATAATCTGATTGCGGGAATTATTTAAATCTTGCACAGAATCCTACGCTCCTGTCTCTGATGAAGGAGTACTCATGCCACTGCTCCAATAAGCTCTGTCACGTCACTAACACCCTCTTCAGCACAGAAAGCTTCCAGTTCATGAACAATGCGCTCCACTGCCAGAGGGTCACCGAAGTTTGCTGTACCTATTGCTACGACACTGGCACCAGCTAGAAGGAATTCTGCGACATCAAGACCTGAACGTGCTCCACCCATACCGATAATGGGAACTTTAACCGCACGTGCCACTTCCACAACCATACGCAAAGCAACAGGCTTAATCGCGGGTCCCGAAAGGCCTGCAAACTGTCTGTCAAAAATGAAGCTGCGCTTACGTGCATCAATGGCAGTTCCTAGCAAGGTATTTATAAGTGAAATGCTGTCTGCGCCAGCTTCCTCAACGCTACGGGCAATGTCTGCAATATTTCCCACATTGGGGGACAACTTCACTGCCATAGGGCGACTTGTTTTTTCACGACAAAGCTTTGTGACCTCTGCCGCACCTTCACAAGTAGCGCCAAAAACATGACCGCCTTCACTAACGTTAGGGCAGCTAATATTTACTTCATATCCTGCAATGCCAGGCTCACCTTCAAGGCGCTCAATTACTGCAGCATAGTCACGGGCACTGTGTCCGCAGATATTCACCATCACAGGCAATTCTGGCACATGAGCACGCAGCCAGGCTAAATCTTTTTCAATAAAGGTCTCAACACCGGGATTTTGCAGACCAATCGAGTTCAACATGCCAGAGCTTACTTCTTTCATGCGAATACCTGCATTGCCCGCCCAGGGAATCAGGGAAACGCCTTTTGTAGTGAGCATGCCCAGGCTATTAAGGTCGACAAAGTCTGCCATCTGAAGTCCCGAACCATAGGTACCCGAAGCAACCGTCAGTGGGTTTTTCAGGCGAAGTTCGCCTAGCGTCGTTGCAGTATTTACCTTAGTGGACACGTGCACTTTTTGCTTCATCCCACAGCACCTCCTTTGAATTAAAGATAGGTCCATGACAGCACACGCCTCTGGGCCCCTTGCTTGTAGGGATAACGCAGGTCAAGCAAGCCCCTATCCCGCAAGCCATCATGCGCTCTAGACTTACGTAGGCTTCAAGGCCTGCAGCTTCGCACAAAGCAGCGCAGGCTATTTGCATGGGTTCTGGTCCGCAGATATAAGCAATATCAAAGTCATTGTCAGCATCTTCAAGCAGTTCCTGTAAAGGGCCTGTGACAAAACCCTTATGTCCCTTGCTGCCATCGTCAGTAGCAAGCGCGTGCTTATGACAGGTCGTCTCGAAAAGGTCAGCAGCAACGAGCAAATCAGAATTGCGACCTCCCTGTACCATGGTCACCTCACAGCCTGCATCAACCAATTCTTGCGCCAACATAGCCAGCGGAGCAGAGCCAATGCCCCCACCAACCAGCAGTGCAGACTTAGTGTCCTCTGGTACAGGCCAACGATTACCCAAAGGCCCAAAGATGCCCAAAGCTGTACCAGCAGGCATAGCTGATAGGCGACGTGTTCCTTCACCCATTAGTTGATAGCGCAGTTCCAGCAATGGTCCGTAACTGCCATCACCGTACTCCCCTGCTTCGTGCACACGATACGCAGAGATGGGTCTGGGCAAGACGAGGTCGGGTTGACGTAGGTTCAGTTCAATAAACTGGCCTGGCTGGACTAGCTCTGCCAATTCTGATGCATCCAGTATAAGAGCATAGGTATCGGGCGCGACTGCCGAATTTTCGACAATACGCGCCTCACATACAACTTTCTTTTGTTTACTTGCTTGCTGCAAAGAGTCTTTACACATCTTTCATAAAGTCCTGCATCGCAGTGATTCCCATGGCGTCCACATCTGCGGCTTCAATGGCTTGCACCATCGCGTGCGCAGTAGCTAAGTTAGTCATATTAGGAATACGACTTTGTACCGCCATTGAGCGTATCCAGTAACCATCTCCGCGCGATTCCTCACCGTGTGGAGTATTGATAACTAGTGCAACTTCACCATTTTTCATGTGATCCAAGATATTGGGGCGACCTTCGCTCTTTTTGCGTGTACGGGTCACAGGCAGTCCTGCTGCTGTTAGCACTTTTTCAGTACCACTAGTCGCCATAAGTTCAAAGCCCATGTTATGCAGGTCACGAGCAAGAGGTACCACATCGCGCTTATCGCGGTCACTCACTGAGATAAAGGCAGCCTTTGGTGCATCTGAATCTGCCGGTAAAGCCTTAGGTGCAACAGGTAGCGAATAGTCAATCGCCAGCTGTGCTTTTGCATAGGCGAGCGGGAAGCTATCTCCTACGCCCATAACTTCACCTGTTGCCTTCATTTCTGGCCCCAGAACCGAATCTGTTCCTTCAAAGCGCTCGAAAGGTATAACGGCTTCCTTCACAAAGTAGCGTTTATGCTCACGATTTAGGATTGAGTCATCGGGCAAATCAATATCTGCCAGCTTCTCTCCAGCCATGACGCGTGCAGCGATTTGTGCCATTGGCACCTCAGTCGCCTTAGATACAAAGGGTACTGTACGGCTTGCACGTGGGTTTACTTCGATGATGTAAAGTTCGCCATCCTTAACAGCAAACTGCACATTCATGAGTCCCTTCACATTCAGGCGCAAGGCAAGCTTCTTCGTGGCCTCGCGAATCTCATCAATAATCGGATCAGCCAGAGTAAAGGGCGGCATACAAGAAGCACTGTCTCCACTGTGAATGCCAGCCTCCTCAATATGTTCCAGAATGCCACCGATGTATACGGTCTCGCCATCAGCAATCGCGTCAACATCAACTTCTACAGCACTTTCTAAGAAGCTGTCCAGCAGTACAGGATGCTCACCAGAAATCTTTGCTGCCTTGGTCATGAACTCTTCCAGATAGTCTTCGCTGTAAGCAATGACCATACCGCGACCACCTAGTACGTAAGACGGTCTCACCAATAGCGGATAACCAACTTTTGCTGCAACCTCACGAGCCTCTTCCAGGGTCGTTGCTGTACCAGCAGCGGGATAGCGCAAGCCCAGCTCATCAAGCACCGCAGAGAAACGCTCACGGTCTTCAGCTAAGTCGATAGCTTCGGGGGAAGTTCCCATGATGGGTACTCCAGCCTCTTCCAGTGCATTGGCTAGCTTAAGCGGAGTCTGACCACCAAAGGTCACAACTACACCAGACACCTTCTCACGTTCTACGATGTCCATAACATCTTCGAAGGTTAGCGGCTCAAAGTACAGTCTGTCAGAAGTATCAGGGTCAGTTGATACAGTCTCTGGGTTACAGTTCACCATAACTGTTTCGTAGCCTGCGTCACGCAGCGCGTAGGCACCATGTACACAGCAGTAATCAAACTCAATACCCTGTCCAATGCGGTTAGGTCCAGCACCCAAAATCATGGCACGTGGCTTTTCTGCATCCACAACTTCACACTCTTCATCGTAGGTTTTGTAGCAGTAGTTCTTATCTGTAGGGAATTCCCCTGCAGTAGAATCAACCTTCTTGAATACAGGCAACACATCTAATTCTTTGCGCTTTGCACGAACCTCTGCCTCTGTGACTGTTCTTGCTTCACCACATTCACATTCAGTGCAAAGTTGAGAGAGCAACCATGCAATCTGCTCGTCAGATAATCCAACTTTTTTCGCAAGCACAAAATCATCGCTCGTCAAGTTTTCCAACTTGCGACCACGCAGTCCATTTTCAACCTCAACCTGCTTTGCTATTTCGCCCACAAAGTAAGGGTCAAAGGTTGAGATTTCTGCTACCTCTGCTGGATCCATTCCAGCACGCAGTGCTTCTGCAACCACAAAGACGCGGTCATAGGTGCGTTGCGAAAGTTTCGCTCTGAGCTGACTAGGATTGTAGTTGTCTTTACCGTCTGCACCCAGACCTGCACGACCTGATTCGAGAGAGCGCATGCACTTATTAAGTGCTTCAGACAGGCTGCGACCCAACGACATAGCCTCTCCCACACTCTTCATGCGTGTAGTCAAAGTCTCATCGCTGCCTTCAAACTTCTCAAATACAAAACGGGGAACCTTGCAGGCAATGTAGTCAATGCTGGGCTCAAAGTAAGCAGGAGTAGTAGCTCCACCAGGAAGAGCAGTCATTGCGTTGTCGATTTCGTCTAGGGTATAACCAACAGCCAGTTTCGCGGAAACTTGAGCAATCGGATAACCCGTAGCCTTTGATGCCAGTGCTGATGAGCGCGATACACGCGGATTCATCTCAATGACTACCATGCGTCCTGTCTTAGGGTGAATCGCAAACTGTACGTTTGAACCACCGTACTTGATGCCTACTTCAGCTAATACCTTGATGGAGGCATCATGCATAATCTGATATTCACGATCAGTCAAAGTTAAGGCAGGGGCAATAGTGATGGAGTCTCCTGTATGAACACCCATCGGGTCAATGTTCTCGATGCTGCAAATCACGATGGCGTTGCCCACAGAGTCGCGAACAACTTCCATTTCAAGCTCTTTCCAGCCGATAATGCTCTCTTCTACCAATACGGTAGAAGCTGGAGACAATTCAATACCGTAAGATACAGCGGCTACCAGTTCTTCTTGGTTAAAGGCAATGCCTCCCCCAGCACCACCTAGAGTAAAGCTGGGTCTAATAACTAGTGGGAAGCCTGCTTCTTTAGCAAATTCACTTGCCTCTTCAACAGAGTGAACGTACTTGCTCAAGGGAGCATCCAAGCCAATCGCCATCATTGCGTCAGCAAATAGCTTGCGGTCTTCTGCTTTCTTAATAGAATCAATGGTAGTTCCAATGATTTCTACACCATGCTTTTCAAAAATACCCTGCTCTGCTGCCGCAACCGCACAATTCAGCGCAGTCTGACCGCCTAGAGTAGGCAGTACAGCGTCGATATTTTCTTCAATGATAATCTTTTCAACAAAGGCAGGTGTAATCGGCTCAATATAGGTACGGTCTGCCATGCCATGGTCAGTCATAATGGTCGCAGGATTGCTGTTCAGCAGAACAACTCTAAAGCCTTCTTCACGCAAGACCTTACAAGCCTGGGCACCAGAATAATCAAATTCGCAAGCCTGACCAATAACGATCGGTCCTGACCCAATAACAAGAATAGTGTTTATATCAGTTCTGCGCGGCATTAAGGCACCACCATCACTGGAACAGGTGCGTCAAGAAGTACCGCACGTGAAGTCGAGCCCAAGATAAAGGTTCTGAAACTGGAGCGTCCTCCGCCGCCAATAATCATACCCGTTGCATCACTTTGCTTAATCTCTGCAACAATCTCTTCGTGCTTGCTGTCACCTACACGCACGACAATTTCTGTTTCTACGCCATGCTCTGCAAGCATGCCAGCAAAAGCTGAGAGACGGAATTCATATTCTTTAATCTGTTCAGAGTAGTCAGCAACAGTTTCACCCTTCTTAGAGTGAATAACATGCAGCAAACGAACAGTACCCACAGCGTCTGCGTCAAAGTGTGTGCACTGAAGAACTGCACGCGCACTTGATGAGCTGAAATCAACAGGAACTATCAGTCTCTTTGCCCAGTCATGCGAAAGTTTTTCTGCATTGTCTACAGCATTAAGAATGTCATCACGCAACAGTAGAGTTGGCGTCTTTTGACCCCAGGTTACTGCAGCCGAGACAGAACCCTCAAACAGTCTTTGCATATTACTCTTTGCAGTAGTACCCATAACGATTACATCTGCTTTTTCTTGCTCAGCAACACGAACAATATCATGAGAGCGATTTCCTGTCTCAACACGACTCACAGTCTCCATGCCAGCTGCACGCAGAGGAGCACCCATGTCGTCAAGACGACGGTAGGTTGAATCGATGCTTTTTGAAATAACAGGCATCTCTAGTCCAGAAGTATCAAGAACATGCAACAAAACACATTTAACAATCCCGCGTGCCTGCGCACCCTTCACAAAATCGATAAGTTGCGGAGCATAGGAATCAAAGTCGGTTGCTAATAGTAAGGTTCTTTTCATGGTTTACCCCTCTTTCTGAATCTGGTCTGCAGATAGCAAATCTCTCAATTCAAGTGAATCAAACAAGGTAGCTTCTATACCTTTTGCAGGAACTGCAAATCCTTCAACGGTTTGGTCGTTAAGGTTTATGTGGGTAATCTCTACTCCTTCGACATCGTCAAAGTTAAGATCATATCCGTGATGTTGTCTCGTGATGTAAAGCTTGCCTGTACGTAGATCCTTTACGGGAATATTACTTGCATGATGTCCCAGTGGAAGCTTTGTAAGCTTGGCACCTAAATCGCGTGCCAGAAGTTCTGCCTCAATCAGTGCGGGTGTAACAGATGCGGCTTTTGCGGCATCTACAAGTGCCTCTTTGCTCATTTCTTCTGTAGTAACAACAGCACCTACAGGACCATTGTCGCGCACATGCCTTGTCAGCTTACGTGTATCAATCTGGTCAATAGCAACAATGCCTTTGTCAGCCAGATACTTAGGGAGGCTGGTTTCGCTACTCCAGTTTGAAGGCTCATCACAAATCATGCGGCCAACAACTGCTGCCGGCTTTGCTGTATCGCTGCTTATGTCGTTACTGTTTACACCATAGTTGCCAATTTCAGGCATGGTGAAAACCAATACCTGTCCCTGCGCGCCAGGATGAGTAATAATCTCTAGATAACCCATCATTGAAGTATTAAAGGTCAATTCTCCGCTTGCAGTACCCTTTGCACCACAGGCTCTTCCTTCCAAAATCAATCCTGTTGATGTTGCCAACCAGGCCCTGTCTTTCATGTTCGCTTTTTCGCTCATACGCACTCCCCGTCTATAATGTCTCCGTTAAGTAATACCAACTTTCCGTCAACCAGGACCTCTGTCGCACAACCTTTAAGCGTGTGCCCCAAAAATGCTGAGTTTTTACCTTTTCCAACGAGCCAATCCTTAGATACTGTAATCTCTTTTTCTGGGTCAATAATAGTGATATCTGCGATTGAGCCTTCCGCGATAGTGACCGGCTCGAGGTTCATAACACGTCTTGGTCCATGAGCCATTCGGTCAACTAAGGTTGCCCAATCCATCTTATCCTTAGAGATAAAGTGAGTAAACATGAGGGGAACAGCAGTCTCAAGCCCTGTTGTTCCAAAGTTTGCTAACTCAAATTCAAGCTCCTTTTCTTGCGGAGCATGCGGGGCATGATCTGTTGCAACAGCGTCAATCGTGCCATCCAGTAGACCTTCAATAAGTGCGTCTTGGTCTTGTGTAGATCTTAAGGGAGGATTCATCTTCATATTGGTGTCATAGGTCTTATCTAGTGCATCTTCGTTTAGGACAAGATGGTGAGGTGTTACCTCTGCACTTATGCGAACATCTCCTGCAGCCTTTGCTGCACGAATAAGTTCAACGCTTTCCTTCGCTGAAACATGTGCGATATGCAGGCGTGTGCCTGTTAAGCGAGCAAGCTCAATGTCACGATGCAAAGCAAGTGCTTCTGACAGTGAAGCTTGACCTGCTACACCCAGTCGTGTCGCCACAAGTCCTTCATGGACCACTCCGCCATCTACGAGACTCTCGTCTTCACAGTGGGCAACAATCAGAGCGTCAAATACCTTCGCGTATTCCATAGCGCGGCGCATTAGTTGCGGGTTTTGTATTCCCATGCCATCATCGCTGAAGGCAATCGCACCTGCTTTGTGCATATCGTTCATTTCTGCAAGCTGCTTGCCCTTTAGGCCTACGGTGATGGCCCCCATTTGGTATACCTTTACCGCAGCGACCTCTTTGGCCTTATCGGTAACAAACTTCAACGTTGCGCCTTCATCGACAACAGGGTTTGTATTTGCCATAGCGGCTACGGCAGTAAATCCACCGTGTGCTGCTGCACGTGTGCCACTGGCAACATCTTCACGGTATTCAAAGCCTGGTTCGCGTAGGTGAACATGCATATCCACGAGCCCCGGCATAAGAACTTTTCCGCTCAAATCAATCGTTTTGGTATCACTGTCAGCATGCGTACAGCCTTCTGGACAAACACAACTTATTTTTCCATCTTTTACCAGCACATCAGCAACACCATCTAAGTTGGTAGCTGGATCTACAACATGTGCTCCCTTTAGTAGTATAGTGGGCAGTGGGCTACTCACTTGCCTCACCTCCTAGCATCATATACATAATCGCCATACGTGTGGCAACGCCTGCATTTACTTGGTCGAGGATGTATGCACGTGGATCTGCGATAACATCCGCTGAAATCTCTACACCGCGATTCATAGGTCCAGGGTGCAAGATAATGGCATCTTTTTTCATAAGGGTGTCCGCACGATTCTTGTTCAGCCCGTAGAGCGAAGCGTATTCCCGAATACTGGGAACACTAAGGCCTTCTGCACGTTCACCCTGAATACGCAGCAAGCACACTACGTCTAGTTCTGGCAGTATTGCGTCAAAGTCATAAGCAACTTCTGCACCCAGTTCTTCAGGTACTACGGGCTGATAGGCTGGAGGAGCAACAAAGACCACTCGTGCACCTAGACGCTTTAATGCAGGTGCCAGTGAACCAGCAACACGACTGTGAACAATGTCACCCACAATACCTACTGTTAGACCTTCGATACGACCCAGCTTCTCTTGGATAGTAAAGAGGTCAAGTAAAGTCTGTGTTGGATGCTCATTGATGCCGTCCCCGCCATTAACGATGTGAGCATCCATATGCTGCGTCAACACATAAGGGGTACCTGCATACTTGTGGCGCACAATAACCATGTCTACCTTCATAGCATCAAAGGTTTGTGCAGTATCAATAAGTGATTCGCCTTTTGTTGTTGCAGAAGCCGACGCTGAGAAGTTCAAACTGTCAGCAGAGAGGCGCTTTTGCGCAAGTTCAAAAGAACCACGGGTTCTGGTCGAAGGTTCTAGGAACAGGTTAACAATAGTGCGCCCACGCAATGTTGGTAGTTTTTTAATAGGACGATCATTAATCTCTTTAAAGGTCTTAGCATTTTCTAGTACGGCATATATCTCATCATTGCTTAAATCTTCAATATTTAGCAGATGCTTAGTCTTTAGCATTGTTGACATGTTTGCTATTCCCCTCCTGTACTTTCTGCTCCGGGCGCTGCAGCGCCAACCGACAATTCGTCATTCATGATATCTACTCCAGTTTGACCATCTACCTCTTCTACGCGGACGCGGACGCGTTCCGTGCGTGATGAAGGTACATTTTTCCCTACATAATCTGCTCTGATGGGAAGCTCACGATGTCCGCGGTCTACTAATACTGCTAGTTGAATTGCCTTTGGTCTACCAAAATCCATAACCGCGTCCATAGCAGCGCGAATAGTGCGCCCCGTAAACAAAACATCATCTATCAATACGATTGTTTTATCTGATACGTCAAAAGGAATGTCTGTGCGGTGCAAGACGGGAGAAAGCTTTGTAGCAACATCATCACGATACAGTGATATGTCAAGAGTTCCTACTGGAACAGACTTTCCTTCTATCCTTGTGATGTTTTCTGCAATCTTTGCAGCGAAGTTATTTCCGTGGGTCACGATTCCCACTAGAGCTACGTTGTCAGAACCCCCATTTGCTTCCAGAATCTCATGCGTGATTCGCATAAGTGATCTTGCTACATCGTCAGATGTCATAACCGTTGTTTTAACGACATCCGTAGCAGAATTTGACGCATTAGCAATCATCTAGTGCTCCTCTCGACTGTCTGCACACATAGGTGCAAAAACAGAAAAATCGCCCAGACCTAGAGGCAAGGGCAACTACAGGATACGCCGACTGATGTGTGTTCATGCACACTATGTTGTGCGTCTGCGCTTATGTGGGAGTCCTTACCAGCCTCACAGGACTAGATTAAAGGTCACTATCTACAATACCACAGGAAAAACTTCCATGGCGAAAAAAATGAAAGAAATTAATGTCAAGACCGTGTAACATCTTTCGGGGCAGGGTAAGATGCCCTTGAGGTCAATGCATTAAAATGACCCCTCTTAAGTAATCGACCAAGATACTAAAAGAGAGGTCACCACATGAATGTTAGCAGAGAAGATATTGTAGTGTCGGCACTAAGTTCTCTTATGGCTGAAAAACTTTTTGAATGTGAAGATTTTAGCCTGTGTGAAAAGCAGGGATTGCAAGAGACATTGGAGCTGTTTTGTAAAGCGTTTGGACGTGCCTTAGAAGCCTTAGATGATGCAATCTTTGAAGAAAAAGATCCACGCTACCGATCAGATGCAGGAAACATCTACCTACTTGATGAAGTCATTGATTTGCCCTCTCGCCTAAAGGTCTCTGCACACCTTTCACACCTAGCAGCTAAGTTTGCTACCTGCACCTCATATGCAGAAGCTGCAAATGCTCTTGAACACTATATTTCAGCCAAGCTCTCGAAAATGACTATTGCAAGAATACTTGAGCAAAATGTCAGTCTTCTTGATGAAGAAGGATTTCTTCAAAAGTCAGAAAAAGTAAGTACGCCTGTCCTTGACATCGAAGCAGACGGGTGCTTTGTGCCCTTACAGCGCACGCGTGCCCAAAAAGCAGCCGACAAAAAGGCAGGCAAGAAAAGAGCGAGGGCATACAAAGAAGTAGGTATGTTTAGTGCATATGCTGGAAAAGAGCTTGCAAGCACTAAGACCGGAGGCAAAAAGCGAGTAGAGGTCTTGCACTTTGCAAGTGTCAGAGACCCTAAAGATGCTTGGGATAGCTTCACATCTCTCCTGGATCAAAAATATGACACTCAAGGTATTTTCTACACTAACCTAGCAAGTGATGGTGATCCAAGTTATACAGGTGGTGCTAAGTATCTACCAGGCAAAGTGTCTGTTGGTTATGACTTGCACCACGTAAGTCCAAAGATTGCAGCTACTCTGGGTGCAGATATTGCCCGTGAGGTGTATGTCACCATGAAAGAACTTGGCTTTGACACTGGATTTGACGTACTAGTTACTTATCTAGAACACTTCATTAACAAGCATGGTGATGAAAAATACCAAGAGCTACTTAAGTTTGCTCACAAGCATAGAAAATCTATGAAAGTAGCCTTTGACTACAATCTAGGCACCATTGAGGGCACTATCGCACACATCATAGGGTCAAGATGCAAAAGGTTTGGAGGAGGCTGGGGTCCTCGTCTTGAAGCAGTAGTAAGGTTAAGAGCTGCAAGTGCCAGTGGAATAGAGCCAAAACTAGCAACAAGAGCGCGCACTACTCCACTGCCAGAGATTATCCAAAAGCGCAAACTTGCTGATATTGAAAGCTATATTGCAACACTTGAACAAAAAGCAAGAACAAATCATCCATCAAAAGATCCCTGTAAAGGACTAGAGCCAGAGTACTATCGTCAAGGTCTTATTGCTCACAGATCCAAGAGTGAGAGATGTTACAACTTGCTTCACCAATGGGCATAGGCTGATAAGCAAAAACAAAAAAACTGAAGAATTGTCCGCGCGTGCAACGCAGGCGCACTTTGACGTGCCTTCCTGCGCGGCTTACAGACTTTGCTGGCTGATTTTTCTATGAAGCACTCTTGTCTACTGACAACACTACACCTAAACTGGAGTCATCGATTACTAGCCCCGATTAAAGTTACACGTTCTAATGTCAATTAGCTGCCAATTAAAGATCAGCCAATTTCAAATAACAGAAGAACTTAATGGTTGGAACTCATAACCCGAAGATCGGTGGTTCAAATCCGCCTCCCCGTGGGCGCAAAAACCGCAGGCTCGAGACTTAAATCCTCTGATCTGTGATTTTTCAAGCTAGCAATGGGTGAGATTGTTTCATACTTTGTTGGTGAAAGTGGTCTCATTGATACTCAGGTGTTACATTTGGTCTTGACTTTTCGATTACTCGAATGGATAACCACAATTTTTCGTACGCACTTCATTTCATGTGGAATTACGTGCTGCAAGCAGTAGTCTTACCTCTCTTGACTTCTGCGCTTGCAAGAAAATCATGGCAATCTCCGTCTCTACATCATTATTTTTCGGGGGCAAAGGCGCAGCATATAAAGCATGGGAATGATAATGGAAGTAAAAACAATTGCTATACTTGCAGCAAAAAAGCTAAAAATAGCTACAGCATTGAGGGGCGTATTATATTTTGCCAGCACTTCCTCCAGTGAAATATCCTCACCGCTATATCCCATTACATCAAGATCTGTGAACGCTTGTTGCTGATTGCCCGCTTGCTGTATCGCTACCATATCACTTCGAATCATAGACTCTGACATGGCAGTAGCAAGCATGTTTCCTGCAAGAAGCGACAATGCGAGTGCGACAACCGCAATCACTAAAACTTCGACTAACATTTGTGAAATAATTTTAATTCTGCCCTGCCCCAAAGCAAGATAGATGCCTATCTCCTGTCTACGTTCGCGAATAAGCAGAGTAACAAAGAGGCTTAAAATGAAAAGTGCCATGCCGACAGTAAGCCAAAGAGTAAAAGTTGCAAACTCTCCCACATTTTGCACTGAAGATGCAGCACCACTAAAGGAGTCACTCAAATCAGAAACAATCCAATAATCAGGCAAAATATTTTCTGCGTCTATTCTAAAGGCCTCAATATCACTTTGGTCATTAAGCGCAAATACGTTTTGAAGCCAAAGTGAGTCTCTTGAATCACTTGAAGCCCACTCTGCATCAGGCTCAAGATAGGCTGCGTGTTCTGTCTGGTACACGTGTGTAGCTATAACAACAGGGTTTGGCACATAAAGCTGGTTTATGTGCTCATCTCTCCATGAGGCGTCTGTGAGCTCTTCTCCTGTACTAAATTGCGCTGCAGATCTAAAAATGCCAATTACCTTAAAATCATAAGAGCGTTGTGCATAAATGTTTTCTTCTGCAAAGCGAAAGGAGATAAAGGGATCGCTATTTTGTACATCCCACACAATATTATCCATAGCAAAACTAGAACCGACATGCAGATTATTAAGGTTTGCAAGCTCCTCTGATACTAGAACAACGTAACTAAGCGTTGTAGCCTCTTCTTCGCTAAACTGTCTACCCGAAATAAGTTCAATGATGCCCTCTTCAATATCAACCAGTCTTGAACTATTCACGCCTCTTAGACCAAAGGCCTTCCATGTGTCCAAGCTAGACTGGCTTACATCATCACCGCTGTAATACCTTTCAAGCTCTGCTGACATGAGATGAGAAAGTGCAGAGATATCATAGTTCCTTACCTGCGAAAGAAAGCCTATCTCAGAAAGAATATCTATAGAAACATCACCCACATCCGGCTGCTGTCCTGTGCGCCTTTCCTCATTTGTAAGGCGTTCATGATCTAGCCCAATGCTCACAACTGAAGGAAGCCCTTGCCGCAAGCGAATATTAGTACTGTAAACAGCTTGCTGAATTGAAATTGCTCCTGAAATGACCGTGCCTAAAGCAAGAATTGCAAGAAAGAGCAATAAGCTCTTGCCTAAATCTCTTGTCATGCTTACAAAAACCCTAGTAATACTGACCTGACCCCAATCTTTGATCCACTTTTATAGTTAGTTCCAACCATATGAAACAATCTGCTCAAAGCTCTGTGTTTGCTCGCTTACTTTCCATTTTCCCTTGCGAATCAAGTTCGTT
>Ga0123355_10001941_pt1 | contig 29153 bp, 27 predicted proteins | sample TergutEmb28metaG_3_FD_89872 | JGI IMG/M metagenome (GOLD analysis project Ga0123355, IMG submission 89872) | Embiratermes neotenicus P1 segment gut microbial communities from Petit-Saut dam, French Guiana - Emb289 P1 | ecosystem: Host-associated > Arthropoda: Insects > Digestive system > Gut ... | reverse complement strand
GGCGGGCGCCACCAGATCGGCCAGCCGCTTGCGCAGGTCGTCGTCGCCGAGCTCGCGGTCGTCTTCGTTGAACACGTAGACGAACGGCTTGGCCGTCAGCAGGTGCAGGTCGCGCACGTCGGCCAGATCCAGGCTGGCCGGCCCCGCGCCCGCGAACAGCGTCGTGCCGCCGTCCAGCACCTCCTGGGCCTTCGCAGCCGCCTCGGCGGCCTTCACCCGCTCCGGGTCCTTGGCGAACTTGGCTTCCTTGGCGAGCCGCGGCGCGGCTTTCTCCAGCGTCTGCAGGTCGGCCAGCATCAGCTCGGTGGCGATGGTCTCGATGTCGCGCTCCGGCGAGACATCCCCGTCCACGTGGCTGACGTCCGGGTCGGTGAAGACGCGGACAACCTGGCAGATCGCGTCGGTCTCGCGGATGTGCGACAGGAACTGGTTCCCGAGGCCCTGCCCGTCCGACGCACCGCGCACCAGTCCGGCGATGTCGACGAACCGCACGGTAGCGGGCACGATCCGCGCCGAGTCATACAGCTTCGCCAGCGCGTCGAGCCGCGGGTCAGGGATGCCGACAATGCCGACGTTGGGCTCGATGGTGGCAAACGGGTAGTTGGAGGCCAGCGCATTCGCCCTGGTCAGCGCGTTGAAGAGAGTCGATTTGCCCACGTTCGGCAGGCCGACGATGCCGATGGATAGGCTCACCGGTGAATTCTATTCAAGGCAAGGGAACGTGGCCGTTCCGGCAGGCGGCCGCCCGGTCGCTAGCGGCCGATGCGATCGCTTGTCAAGCCTGGGCATCCGCGCCCCGACGGTGGATGACGACGGGGCGCGGATGCCACAGCGACTCCCCTAGCGGGGTGTCAGTTGCACTCTCAAGCCCAATGCAGGGCAGCTATCGGATTGTGATAGTCGGCTCGACCTGCTGAGTGGCGCACGTAACGCCGTCGGCAGTGCAGGCGAAGACCTGCGAGTTAGCCACCGCGGTGCCCTTCTTGAACGCCAAGTCTCCCTGCGGGAAGCCCGGACCGGCGGGACCCGTCGCCCCTGCGGTCACGAGCACCTGGACTTGCTGGCTCGCGCCGGTGCATTCGAAGATCGTCTGCCCGAAGCCAAGGGTGATCGCGCCTCCGACGCGCTCGCTCAGGCTGACAAATACCTGTCCCGAGTTACCCGCCGTGCCCGAGCAGCTGGCCGTGACGAGGACATTGGCGCCTGCACCCTTGGCCACCAGTGTCGCGGACGAGTCCACCTGAATCTGCACCTGCACCGGCTGTGACGCCTGCCCGACCGCCGGCCCCGCGGGACCGAGCACCGCCGTCGCAGCGGCGCCACCGGTGACGACGACCCCGACCAGGGCCGCTTTGAGCCGAGTACCACGTTTCATTTGTCAACTCCTCTTGGTGCGGTGAGGGGCGCCCATCGGCTACTTGATGGCGAAGGTAGTCGGGCCCACTTCCTGGCCCGCGCATGGGAAGAAGTCGGCAGTGCAGGCGTTGATGCCGGCGCTCGCGAGCGCGGTGCCCCGCTTGAATGGCCTGCCGGGTAGCGCGGTCACGACCACAAGGGTGGTCTGGCTCGTGCCCGTACACCCGACCGTCACATCCCCGGAGCCAGTTGCGAGCACGCCGCCTCCGCCCCGCTCGGTGATGTTCGCCCCTACCGAAGCGGTCGTACCAGGCGGGCCCGAGCACTCGCTCGTGACGAGGACGTCGACGGCCGCACCCTTGGCCGCCAGCGTCCCGGGCTGGTTCAGCTGAATCTGTGCCTGGACTGGCTGTGACGCCTGCCCAACCGCGGGCCCCGCCGGGCCGAGCAATGCCGCCGCGACACCGCCACCGGTGACAACGACGCCGACTATGCCCGCCTTGACTTTAGTGCGCAGCTGCATCTCAACTCCTGTTCTCGTTGGACGGACTCGCCGAGCTGCTGGGCAGCCTGGCTATTGGAGGGCGATCGTCGGCTCGACTTGCTGGTTCGCGCAGAAAAAGAAGTCGGCCGTACAGGCGCTGATCTGGCCGTTTGCTACCGCGGTGCCTCTCTTGAAGGCCTTGCTGCCCGACGGCTCGCCCGGGCCGGCGAGAACGGTTCCTGCGGTGACAGCTACGAGCACCGTCTGGTCCGTGCCGGTGCACCCGATAGTTGTAACCCCGGAGCCAATTGCGATGCCGTTTCCGGCCCGCTGTGTGAGGCTGACATAAATGCTGGCGGTCGAGCCCGCCGGGCCCGAGCACTCGGCGGTCACGAGCACGTTGGCGCCGGCACCCTTGGCAAGCAGCGTGGCCGGCGAGTCCACCTGAATCTGCGCTTGTACCGGCTGCGACGACTGCCCGACCGCCGGACCCGCCGGGGCTAGCAGGGCTGCCGCCGCGGCGCCACCCGCGACAGTGAACCCGGCCACGCCGACTCTAACTTTGGTACGAAGCTGCATTGCCGCTCCTTATTTCGTCTGACGCAGGAATCGGCGGCTCGTGCCGCCGGACATGTGGCTGGCACGTGGCGAGGCCGACAAGGGCAGCCACGGTGAGCGGGATCGCGGGCACCTGCCAGAGGAAGTCGAAACCGCTATGCAGGGCGAAGGCGATAGCTGCGGCCACAACGCCTGCCCAGAGGGCGCGGTCGGAGGCTGAAGTCCGAGCGCGCCAGAGCAGAAGTCCGGCCGCGATCAGCAGGACAGCAACAAGAGCCGCCCCGGCAATGCCGAGGTCGGTGAGCACCTGCAGGTACTCGTCGTGGACGTACTGGTCGACGTTGATGGCTCCGCCCGGCGAGATCCACGTCAGCGCGTGGCCCGGACCTACGCCAGCCAGTGGGTGACTCGCAATGACGCGCAACGCCGCAGTGGCTTCGCCCGTGCGGGCGGATGAGGCGAGGTTGAGCCTGGTCTGCAGGATCCGGCGGACGGCACCATGGACCTGCGGTACAAGGAAAATGACGAGCAGGGCTGCTACTAATGCCCCGCCGACAGCGGGCAGCGCCAGCTTCGGCTTCCAGCCGGAGGAGCGCTGCGCCAGGATGACGAGCCCCAGCCCGGCGGCCATCGCGACAAACGCGTAGACGGGCCGAGCGGCGTGGCCATGCCGCAGCGATGGCAGCAGGCCAAAGAGCGCGATTGCCGCCCCGACAGCAGGCACTGCAACGGCGCGTAGCACCCGCCGCGGCCCCAGCAGCCAGCACAGCACCAGCAGGCCGGCGCCCAGCGCCGCGATGCCAGCCCGGCTGAGCGTCGCGCCGACGCCTGTCAGCAGGCACGTGACAGCGAGGGAAAGGGGAATCGCCCGCGGCATGGCCGTCAGGCGGGCGAGCCCGACGAGCGCCAGCGGCACGAGCAGCCCCGCCGTCGCGTTCGCATAGGTCAGCGTCGAGGCGGCCCGCCACAGGCCCTGCGACGGCAGCCCCCATGGCCGCATGTGCAGCGCGACACCGAGCCAGCCGGTCAGCGCAACACCGACACCAACAATCAGCAGACCGCCAAGCAGCATCGCACGCGAGGAGGCGGTCAGCCGGCGGCTTACCACGACGACTGCAACCGTCCCGGCGCCGAACAGTGCCCAGCTAACTCCGCTCGCCGGCGTCCCTGCCACCCACGCTCGGGATAGCGCCCACACCGCCAGCAGCGCCCCCGCCACCACAAACCCGCTGCGGAGGTCAGCCACGTGCCGTGGCTTGACGGCAAACGCGAGCAACGCCGCGACCGCGAGGATGACCACGATGAACAGCCGCACTGAGCTGAAATAGGCGCCTTGCCCGAAAGCCGCAGCGGCCAGCGCAAGCAAAAGCAGCAGGCTGGAGACAGCGGTGATGTCATCCACGCGCTGCGCCGCCTGCGTGATACCCGCCGCGCCGACCGCTCCCGGCTCCATGCTGTCCCCACGGCCGATCTGTCACTGGAGCATCGCTGGGCACCGTTGTCGCGCCCAGATGTGCACATGCTAGGGAAAGCCGCAAAAAAGCGAAAGAGTGTTCTTTGCCCTTTCTCCGCTCCGGAAGGCGCGGGTTCGGCGCGCCTGAGCGTGTCGCGGCCGAAATTGTCGGAGCCGACTGTAACCATCGGACCATGAACGCGATCTTGCTGGTCATCGGGCTCCTGGTCGGGGCCGCCCTCGGGGCCGCCCTCGGCTACCTGCTAGCCCGTCAGCGGCTCGCCGGCCTGACCGCCGACCTCACAGGTCAGGCCGCGGCGGCGCAGGAGCGCGCCAGGGCCACCGCAGAGCGCGCCGCCCTTCTCGAGCGCGCGGCCCTCGAGAAGGCGGACCTGGTCGACAGCCAGCTCGCCGAGCGATTCCAGGCGCTCTCCGCGGAGGCCCTCGACCGGACCGCGCGGACATTCCTCGAGATGGCTGAGGGGCGGCTGAGCGCGGCCAGGGCGGTCGCGGCCGGTGACCTGGAGAGCCGCAAGGCCGCCGTGGAGCAGCTCGTTCAGCCGCTGCGCGAAACGCTCACCAGGCTGGAGGGACAGCTGAGAGAGGCCGAATCGGCCCGCCGGACCTCGCACGCCGCGCTGACGGAGCAGGTCTCGATCGCGCGGCAGAGCTCCGATGAGCTGCGCGCCCAGACGCAGGCGCTCGTGACCGCCCTGCGCAGGCCGGAGGCACGAGGGCGCTGGGGTGAGATGCAGCTCCGGCGGGTCGTGGAGCTGGCGGGCATGTCGAGCAAGTGCGACTTCGACGAGCAGGTTGGCATCAGCACGGCGGATGGCGTGCTGCGCCCGGACATGGTGATCCGGCTAGCAGGCGGCAAGAACATCGTGGTCGACTCGAAGGTGTCGCTCGCGGCCTATCTGGAAGCCGCGGAGACCGCCGACGAGAGCGTCCGCGCTGACCGGCTCGCCGCGCACGCGCGGCACGTGCGGGAGCACGTTGACCGGCTCGCGGCCAAGGCCTACTGGGCCGCCCTCGGCTCCTCCCCCGAGTTCGTGGTGTTGTTCATCCCTGGCGAGGCGTTCCTGGCTCCGGCCCTCGAGCGTGATCCGGGCCTGCTTGAGCACGCCATGGCGAGCCGGGTGCACATTGCCACGCCGACGACGCTGGTCACGATGCTGCGGACGGCGCAGTACGCGTGGCAGCAGGCGGCACTCTCGGACCACGCTCGGGCCGTGTTCGAGCTTGGCCGTGAGCTGTACGACCGGATCGCGAGCCTCGGCAAGCACGTCGACGGCCTCGGCCGGGCGCTGACCACGGCGGTGTCCACCTACAACCGCGCCGTGGGCTCGCTGGAGAATCGCGTTCTGGTCAGTGCCCGCAAGCTGAGCGAGCTGGGCCTCGTCGAGGCCGAGCTGGAGCAGCCTCGGCCGGTCGAGGAGACCGTGCGGCCGCTGTCCGCTCCGGAACTGGTCGTGGAGACGGGTCCTGAGCTCGTCCTGCCAGCTGGTCTAGACCGTGACCCCGCCGGGCAGACTCAGGGATTGCGGGGGCGAGCCATCAGCGCCGCGGGTTAGACCCCAGCCCCTGCCAGGGGGAACGCAATGGACGACGCGCCGACCGGGCCGATAGTCCACCGGCGCAGCCCGGACGGGTCCGGACGGACCGGGCCCAGCGATTCAGACGGCCGGGGGACCGGACCCGACGCACCGCCCGATGCTGACCCTGAGCCCAGAACCGGCATAGCGCCCGAGGCCGATGCTGCGCCTGGGCCTGGCGCACCACCTCAGACCGACACTGTGCCCGAGGCCGACGCTGTGCCCGAGGCCGACGCTGTGCCCGAGGCCGACGCTGTGCCCGAGGCCGACGCTGTGCCCGAGGCTGACACCGCGCCCGGGCCTGGCATAGCGCCCGAAGGCGACTGGTGGACCAGCGGCGGCCAGACCGGCAGCCAGCGGACCGGAGGCCGTCGATACCGGACCGGACGTCCGCCACCGCAGCAGCCGCGGCCCGACGAGCAGCGTCGACCGGAGGCGACCCCGTTCCCCTCTGGTCTGGGGGCCAGGGGCGCGCTCGGAGGCCTGTTCGGCTGGTGCGTCGCCTGCTGCCTGCTGGCCAACTGGCTGCACCTCGCCGTTATCGCCGGCCTGGGTTTTTGCGTCGGGAGCGCGGTGGCGGCGTGGTTCTGCCGGCCAACGGCGCTGCTGCGCCTGGTGACCGCGGTACCAGCCGTCTTCGCGGTCGCAGAGGTCCTAGCGCAGCTCGCCACCCTGGGCGGCGGACGCCACGGGCTAGCGCTGCTGGTGGGCGGGGGGACGCTGCTGACGCTGGCCCAGGTGGCACCGTGGCTGTTCGCAGGAACCGCGGTTGCGGTACTGATCGCCCTGTTCCGGGGCCTCCCGCAATGCGTCCGCGACCTGCGGACCGACCTCCGCGGGCGGGCACCGACGCCACGACGGCCGCCCCCAATACGCCTAGGACCGCCAGCCGAGCAAGCCCTGCGCGCACAACCCGCTCTGCGGGCACACCGGGCTCGCCAAGAACAGCAGTCTCAGCGACCGCAGGGAAGCTGACCGCGAGCGGCTAGCCGGCCCGGCGCGCCGCGGGCTTGCGCAGTTCCCTGGGCAGGCCGAACGCCATCCGCTCAGGTACGGCCTCGACCTCCTCGACCGCGCCGAAACCGTGCTCGGCGAGCCGGTCCAGCAAGCCCGTCACGAGCTCCTCGGGCACCGAGGCGCCGCTCGTCACGCCGACCGTGGTCACGCTGTCGAGCCAGGCCGGGTCCAGCTCGGACGCGTCGTCAAGCAGGTAGGCGGCCGCAGCGCCGGCGTCGCGGGCGACCTCGACGAGGCGAACCGAGTTGGAGGAGTTCCGGGAGCCGACGACGATGACGACATCAGAGTCCGCCGCGATTGCCTTGACGGCGGTCTGGCGGTTCTGGGTCGCGTAGCAGATGTCGTCGCTGGGCGGGTCGATCAGCAGCGGGAACTTCTTCCGGAGCGCTGCTACCGTCTCGGCTGTCTCGTCCACCGAGAGCGTCGTCTGCGACAACCACGCGACCCGTGCCGGGTCGCGGACCTCCACAGACTCGCCTCCGGACGGGCCGTCCACGAGGTGAATGCTGGCCGGCGCCTCGCCAGCGGTGCCGATGACCTCTTCGTGGCCCTCGTGGCCGATCAGCAGGATGTCATAGTCCTGGGCGGCAAATCGGCGCGCCTCATTGTGGACCTTGGTGACGAGGGGGCAGGTCGCGTCGATGGTCCGCAGGCTGCGGTCCTGCGCCTCCTGGCGAACCTCTGGGGAGACACCGTGGGCGGAGAACACCACGACGGCGCCCTCCGGGACCGCCTCGGTCTCGTCGACAAAGATGGCGCCGAGCTGCTCCAGCGTGCGCACCACGTGGACGTTATGGACGATCTGCTTGCGGACGTAGACCGGAGGCCCGAACCGGGCCAGCGCCTTTTCCACCGTTTGCACAGCCCTGTCGACGCCCGCGCAATAGCCACGCGGCTTGGCTAGCAGTACACGGCGGGACGGATCAGGCATGGGCTCCAGTGTAGATGGACGCACGCCGCCGCCAACCCGGGACTACGGTCGGAGCCGAGCGGGAATCTGATGGCCAGGGCACCGCCCCGCCGAGACTGCCGGGGCGGCGGTGCGAGACCACTCGCACCTGGCCTGGCATGCTGGTCACCAACAGGGGGAAGAACTGACGGCCCGGGGCATCGCCGCGTCGGCCGGCGCGGCGCGAGGTGCGCGGTCGACGTCTGCGTGCCCGGGGTATCCGGGTTGCCGGTCGGCGACTCCTGGGCGGTTTGCTGAGGGAGAACGATCAATCCATGGACATCCCGCAAGTCGGAGATCAGGTGCGCAAGGCACCGACGCAGGCCATAAGGGCCGTGTTCGCCGGGATCGGCAAGATCCTGCTGGCCGCCGACCGTCCGCAGGCCGACGCGCGCCCAGCCGGGCCTAAGCACGCCGCACCGGGCGGGCACGCGCCGAAGACTGCGGCGTCGGCGGCAACCGCGAGCCAGCCGGCGGCAACCATCACGAGCACCTACCAGCAGGCGGCCATCACCTCGAACGAGCCGGTGACCGCCAACCCGGACCAGCCCGCGACGACCTCGAGCCAGCGGTGGCGGTCGCTCGACGAGACCGGCAACGTGCGGCTGCTGTCGACCGAGGAACTGACGGTCGGCCACGGCACCGTCGTGGCGGCAACGCCGGTCCAGCACACGCTGGACGCGGAGGGCCAGGCGTCGGCTGAGGAAGCGACCGCGTCATCCGCCGCGAGCCAGCCGCTGGCGGGGAACGTGCCCATCGGGGCCGGTTTCGTCGTCCACGAGCTGCCCTTGCCGGGCTATGACACCTTGCCCATCGCTTCGATCCGGGCCCGCCTGCGCGGGCTGGACGTCGATCAGCTGCAGGCCCTCCTGGTGCATGAGCACAAGAACGCCGAGCGGCCGGAAGTCATCGCGATGATCGAGCGGCGCATCGAGAAGCTGGAAAACGGCAGCTGACCGGCTAGCACACAGGGAAGCAGGAGGCGTGCCGCTCGAGACCTCAGAACAGGCACCGGTTCCGGTTCGCACCGTCCTGCGCCTCGTCGGCGACTGGATCGGCCGGCTGGGCCGGGTCTGGGTCGAGGGCCAGATCGCCGAGCTGGCCAGGCGCGGTGGCACCGTGTTCCTGGTTCTGCGCGACCCCGTGGCCGCAGTGTCCGTCCGGGTCATCTGCACCGCCGGCGTCCTCGATGCGACCAGCCCGCCACCACGCGAAGGCAGCCGGGTGGTGATCTGGGCGAAACCGGAGTTCAACGCCGCCAAGGGCTCGTTCGCCCTCAGTGCCGCGCAGATCAAGTCCGTCGGCATCGGGGATCTCCTCGCCCGGATTGAGCGGCTGCGCACCGCGCTGGCGGCAGAAGGGCTGTTCGCCGCCGAGCGCAAGCGCCGGCTGCCGTTCCTGCCGAGATCCGTGGGCCTCATCTGCGGGCGCGACTCGGCGGCCGAGCGCGACGTCCGGCAGAACGCCGCGCACCGGTGGCCCGCCGTCCGGTTCCGGGTGGAGCATGTCGCGGTGCAGGGCCCGCATGCCAGCGAGGAGGTCATCGGGGCGCTCCAGCGGCTGGACGCCGACAGCGCGGTCGACGTGATCATCATCGCCCGCGGCGGGGGCTCGCTGGAGGACCTGCTGCCGTTCTCCGACGAAGACCTCGTGCGGGCCGTCGCTGGCTGCATGACGCCGGTCGTCAGCGCCATCGGTCATGAGCAGGACGTACCCCTCCTCGACCTGGTCGCCGACGTGCGCGCGTCGACGCCTACCGACGCGGCCAGGCGCGCGGTGCCGGACGTGGCCGAGCAGCTGGACCTCATCGGCCAGCTGAGGAGCCGCGCTCGCAGGTCGCTCGCGGGGCGACTGGACCGGGAGGGGTCCTGGCTCGCCGCGATCACCTCCCGCCCGGTCCTGGCCAGCCCGGCGCGCGAGATCGACCGGCGGCAGGAGCAGGTGCAGGCCCTGTCCGAGCGAGGCCGGCTGGCCATGACGTCCGCCGTCACCCGGGCTGGAGACGACCTTGTGCACCTGCGGGCCCGGCTGATCGCCTTGTCACCGGCCGCGACGCTCCGGCGCGGGTACGCCATCGTGCAGCAGGCTGACGCCAGCGTCGTGCTCTCCGCCCGTCAGGTCGCCGCCGGGGAGCCGCTCACGGTGCGGTTCGCCGCCGATGAGCTCCAGGTGACGGCCAGCTAGCCCGGCGTCAAACCGTTACGCTGACGGAATGGCAGGCGCCGGAAATGCGGGGGGATCCGGGGGGTCGTCCCCCCGTGGCAGCACAGCGGGGGGATCGTCACGCCGGGATAAGACGCCCGACGACTCCGCCCGTCCGCCGTACGAGCAGGCGCGAGACGAGCTAACCGAGCTAGTCCGCCGCCTGGAGGCGGGCGGCCTCACCCTCGAGGAGTCGCTCAAGCTCTGGGAGCGCGGTGAGGAACTCGCCGCGATCTGCGAGGAGTGGCTGGAAGGCGCCCGGGCGCGTCTCGCCGCGGCACTGGCGAGCACCGACAAGCCCGGCCGGGACGGGCCAGGCCAGGCTTCTGACGCACCATTCTGATCCGAGAGTCGCGCCCGCGCCCGCGGGCGGCAGTGCGCCTACGACGGCACGGGCCCGAGCCTGGCCAGCACGGCGAGCACGCCGTCAGCAAGCTGGCGGCCGCGCGCATCGTCGTTATCCAGGAATATCTCCGTGACAGCGACCAAAATCGTGCCGGTGATCACCATCGCCGCGGCCTCGTCGAATGGCTCGCCACTGCGGGCGAAGAACTCGGCGTTGCGGTTCACCCACTCCGTCAGCCGCCTCCGCCATAACAACTCGAACCCGGGCGGGCCGTCCCCGCGCGCGAACATCGCCCACGACTCGCGCTGCTCGATGGCTGCGTCCAGGTAGCCCCGCGAACCAGCGAGGAGCAGCCGCATCGGATCCGTGACGCCTGCCTCGCGCAGCTCGCGCACAGCCGCATAGGTCCGGGCCTCGTGCGCGTCGTTCAGCTCTTCGTACAGCGCCAGGTACAGGTCTGCCTTGCCGGCGAAATGGTGGTACAAGCTGCCGACGCTGGCGCCAGCGAGGGCCACGATGTCCGTGATGGCAGCCTGCGCGTAGCCCTGCTGCATGAACACCTCGCGGGCAGCCGCTAACAGGGTGGCGCGCGTCGACGCGCCGCGGTCGGCGGTGCCGCCTGCGTCTCCTAACTCTGTGATCATCCGCCTCGACGTTCTGGTACAGCGCCCGTCATGGGCGGCAGGCCACGCGGCCAGCGTGCTACATAGGATTTCACCAGGATGGCCGACAGGGAAGGCGTGCTGACGATGAGCGACGGTCCGGGCCGGCAGGATGGCAGCACCGGCGGCGTTGCAGGCGCTCCTGGCATCGTCGGCGGCGTCAGCGACGCCGGACAGGCGACCTTCGCGGCACCCGAGCCTGGTAAGCACGCGCCTGACCGCAACCTCGCGATGGAACTAGCCCGTGTCACCGAGGCCGGCGCGATGGCATCGGCCCGTTGGGTGGGCCGCGGCGACAAGAACGGTGCCGACGGCGCAGCCGTCAACGCGATGCGACAGCTGATCAACACCGTCTCGATGAACGGCGTCGTCGTCATCGGCGAGGGCGAGAAGGACAACGCTCCGATGCTGTACAACGGCGAGCAGGTCGGAGACCGCAGCGGTCCGCTGTGCGACGTGGCGGTCGACCCGATCGACGGCACCCGGCTGACGGCTAACGGCATGCCCAACGCGATCTCCGTCATCGCCGTCAGCGCCCGCGGCTCGATGTACGACCCGTCCGCCGTTTACTACATGTCGAAGCTCGTCACCGGGCCGGAGGCGGCGGGCGTCGTGGACATCGACGCGCCGCCGGAGGCCAACGTCGCCGCGGTAGCGAGGGCCAAGAGGTGCGCTCCGTCCGATGTCACGGTCGTAATCCTGGACCGGCCCCGGCATGCCGAGCTCATCGGCCAGGTGCGCGAGGCCGGCGCCCGGATCAAGCTGCTCACCGACGGCGATGTGGCGGGCGCCATCCTGGCCGCCAGGGAAGGCTCCGGTGTCGACCTGCTGCTGGGGATCGGCGGCACCCCCGAGGGAGTCATCGCGGCGTGCGCCGTCAAGTGCCTCGGCGGAGTGATCCTCGGCAAGCTCGCACCCCGCGACTACGCCGAGCGGGACAAGGCCCTCGCGGCCGGCCACGACCTGAGCCGGGTGCTGCGAACCGAGGACCTGGTGGCGTCCGATGACGCGTTCTTCGCGGCGACTGGGATCACCGACGGAGACCTGCTCGCCGGAGTTCGCTACCGGGGCGCAGGCGGCGCCACTACCCACACCCTGGTGATGCGGGCCAGATCGGGAACGGTCCGCAACATCTACAGCGAGCACGCGCTCTGGAAGGTGGGCTCGTATTCCGCCGTCGTCTACTGACCCGGCGCCGGGGTATCGGCCCCCGATGACGGCCGCCGGACGAACTTCGCGGCTACCGCGGCACTGAGCAGGTCGGCCGCCGTCGTCAGGACTCTGGACACCAGGACGACGGCGGCGGCGTCAGCGGTCCGCAGCACGGTGCCCAGCAGGAGGAGCAGCAGCACATCCCGGATGCCCGCCCCCGCCGGAGCGAAGACGACCACGAAGCCGATGCTCCAGGCGAACGCGAAGCCACCGAGGGCCACGAGTGCCGTCTTGCCAGCGGGCGCGCCGAGCCGGGTGGCGAGGATCCAGATCTGCAGGCCGTAGCAGAGCCAGGTCGCGAACGCCCAGCCCACCGCCTGCAGCAGCGCGCCAGCGGTCAGCCGCTGCTCGAGCGGGGGCTGGCGCGCGAGCCGCAGCAGCCAGCCGATGAGCGCATTGAGGGCCGGCGGGTACAGCATGACGAGCAGGACGGGCGTGGCCAGCAGCGCCCAGCGGTACGGCCCGGCCGCGAACGGCAGGGCGATGAGGGCGATCAGCAGCCCGGAGATGAGCGTGAGCAGCATCACAAGAATCGAGGCGCTGGCCGAGCGGGAACGAGGAACGCGGTACTCCCGGCCGAGTTCCATCTGGGCCAGGACCGGCCAGATCGAGCCCGGCAGGTACTTGCCGATCTGGCCGATCAGCATGATCCGGGCGGCGGCACGCAGCGGCAGCGGCGAGCCCATCGAGGCAAGCAGCAGCCGCCACATCTGCAGCGCGGTCAGCAGGGCAGCCAGGATGCTCACAAACGCCGCCGCGACGGGCCAGAACCCGAGTTCGCCGAGGCCGCTCCTGATCTGCGACCAGTGGGTGGCGACCCCATAGCAGGCCAGTCCGACGGCGACGATGATGAAGCCCCACCGGACCGGCCGGCTCGAGACCAGCCGGCCGGCGACCGCCAGCGCCCGACGGCCTCGCGGTGCCGGCGGCGGCGCGGTGCTGCTGCCTCCCGCCGCATCCACGGGCACGGTCATCCTGGACTCTGGCACGTGGTCAGCCTGTCCCCTCGGGTCACTGCCAGCCGGCCGCATGTCCCGCAACTTGGCGGAGTTAGCATACCGACTGCGAGGCGCGATCAGCCCGGCCCTGCCGTCAGGGCGCGTTGCCGCCAAGCACGGCCGAGCCACCGGTCACGATTTGAGTAAGTATGGCATCTCACAGCGTGTGAGACGGCTGCTGGCCGCCTAGCTGTGCAGGTGTCAGCAGACGGTTACGCCACTCGCTGCTTCGGGGGATTCAGCAATTGCGAGCCGAGCGCGCAGACATAAGTTTGCCATCTACTGTCAATCACGGACGCTCTTCTTGCTGGCGGCAAACATTCCGTCAGTAGGCTGAGCGAGATGAGTATCGAGTCAGCGGTACAGAAATATCTGCCCGTATCACGGCAGCGTTATGCAGTGCGGCTGGCGCACGCAGACCGGGCGCATGTCATAGGCGTCGGAATAGTCACTGCCGTTGTCGCTGCGATCTATTCTGTCTATGCACTGGTCCTCTATGCGACCTACCAGGACAGCTCCTACGACCTCGTTATCTTTGACCAGGCCATCCGGTCGTATTCCAAGTTTCACCTCGGCACGTCCATCATCAAGGGGCTGCACAACGGATTCAGCCCGGGTTTCTCTGTGCTGGGTGATCATTTCTCCCCGCTCGACGCCGTGCTCGCGCCGTTGTACTGGATCTATGACGGTCCGCAGACCCTGCTCATCGCGCAGCCGATTCTGTTCGCCCTGGCCATCCCGTGGCTGTGGACGTTTACCCGGCGAGCGTTCGGAGGCAGTGGCTGGAAAGCGACGGCCGCCGCCTACCTCGCCAGCGTCGCCTACGGCCTTAGCTGGCCGATTGCCGCTGCGGTCGCCTTCGACTACCACGAGGTGGCGCTGGCCCCGGTGCTGATCGCCATCGCGCTCGAGCGCCTGCAGGCCGGCCGGCTGCGGCCCGCGCTCATCGCCGTTGCCTTGCTCCTGCTGGTCAAGGAAGACATGGGCCTGCTCGTAGCCGGGCTCGGCCTCGCGCTGCTCGTCTCGGTCTCGCCGACGGTGCGCCGGCAGCGCCTTGCGGGGATCGCCCTCATCGCCGCGGGCCTCGTGTACTCGCTGGTCGCCACCGAGATTCTCATCCCGCTCTTCGGTGGCCGCGCAAACTACTACTGGGCATACTCGGGCTGGGGTCAGAATATCCCGCAGGTTATTCAGCACGCGCTCGAGAATCCGCGGCGATTCATCCGCCTGATGTTCGTTCCCGACGCGAAGTATCAGACTATCAAGTGGCTTTTCGCGGTCTTCTGCTTCCTGCCGCTGCTTTCGCCGCTCACTCTCGCGGCGCTCCCGCTCCTGGTCGAGCGAATGCAGGCCGACGACAAGTTTCACTCCTGGTGGGGAATGCTCGGCCAGTACAACGCATTCATTGTCGTTATTCTCGTGTTTGCCGCCGTCGATGGTGCGGCGCGGCTGGACCGCTGGATAACGCGATTCTGGCGGTACATGGAGGGGGGCCGGGTCAGGCCGGCCGTCAGCGCTCCCGGCAGCGTCCCGGCCGATGACATGCCGCCGGCCGTTCTCGCGGCCGCGACCGAGCAGGCGACCGCCGCACCTGCCAAGCAGCCCCCGGCGGCGGCGGAACCTCCCGGACGAGGCCCCGGACGAGGCCCCGAGCAGGCCCGGCAAGGCCTGGGTTCCGGGGTCGTGGCACTCGCGTGCTGCGCCGCGATCTGTGCCGCGACTCTGTACACCGTGCCGCGGTTTGCCCTGGGCGCGGCCCTGCACGGAAGCTTCTACGCGCAGACGGCGCAGAGCAGGGCGGCAGCGGCCGCGGACGACGCCGTGCCCAGCGGAGTGGTCGTGGCTGCCGCGAACTACCTGGGCCCCGAGCTGTCGCGGCGGGACACGGTCCTGATGTGGGACGGTGATGGCTTCACGCCGCCCTTCGCCGCGCCGTGGGTTGTCGCCGATGTTCAGCGGCACGAGATGACCTTCGGAGACGTGGCCGATCAGCGGGCTGAGGTGCGGCTCCTCCTGAGCCACGGGTACAAGGTCGTTTTCAGCCGCGACGGATATCTGGTCCTGCACCGGCCTGGCCCGCCGCATCTTTACGTCACCGCTAAGCCCATGACCTTCGGCCCCGCGGCGCCCAGGTGAGCGCCCGAACGGCGGAAGCCGGGCAGACACCGGCGGCCGGGCAGACACCGGCGGTGCCAGCCGGCGGCCGCGGCTCCGCCGCGGACTGGCCGAGCCGGATCTTCCGGCAGCTGACCGTGCTGCCCGCGCTGGTCGCGGCGGCGTGGCTGCTGGCCGGGCTGCCGCTGCTCCTCGCCGGCCACTTCACGCCGATGCTGATGGGGATCATCGCCGGGCCGCTCGCGGTGGTGCTGGTGATCCTGGGCTTTCGCTGGATATCGGGTCCCGCGCCGGGCCCGCTCGCCGCGCGCGGCGCTGCGCCGGCGCGCACACCGTGGTGGGTGATCGCTGCCGTCCTCGCGGTCGCCGTCGCCTTCGGGATTGACCAGCTCGTCTATCACTCCGAGCAGATCATTGTCAGCCGCGACCCGGCGTCCTACGCCCAGTTCGGCTACTGGATCGCCCGGCATGGCTCGCTGCCCATTCCCGCAGACGGCGCGGCATTCGGCGGGTACAGCTCGGCCATCTACTTCCACTCTCCGGCCTTCTACCAGGTCGGCCACACGCTGGTGCCCCAGTTCATGGCCGGCCTGCCGATGATGCTGGCGCCGGCGCTCTGGCTCGGCGGGATGACCGCGGCAACGGCCATGGGCGCGCTGCTCGGCGCCTGCGGGATCCTCGTCGCGGGCGGGCTCGTGGGGCGCCTGGTCGGCCCGCGATGGGCGCCCCTCGGCGCGCTCATCCTGGCGCTGACCCTCCCGGAGCAGTTCACCAGCAGGTCCACCTACAGCGAGCCGCTGGCGCAGCTGCTCTTCCTCGGCGGGCTCAGCCTGATCATCGATTCCTACTCCAGAGACGACAAGGTGCGGAGCAGGCTCGCCGCCCTCGGGGGTCTTTCCCTGGGCCTTACCCTGCTGGCGCGCATCGACGGCCTCAGCGACCTGCTGCCGCTGATCCCGTTCTGCGGGCTGCTGGTGCTGAGCCGGGCCCGGCAGGCCTGGCCGATGATCGGAGGCATCATCGTCGGCGGTGGCTACGGTGTCGTCGACGGCATTGTCCTCAGCCGCCCGTACCTGGTGAGCATCGAGAGCTCGCTGCTGCCGCTGCTGCTGATCGGCGCTGTCGTCCTCGTCGTCACGGTGCTGGCGATCATGTTCCGCTGGGACGCCGGGCCGCCGAAGCTGCGAACTGGCCGGGTCCCGGCCGCTGCAGCCGTGCTGGCATGCCTCGTGACAGCTGCCTTGATCATCCGGCCGTATGTGCAGACCACGCGCGCCCCATTGCCGCAGAACGACGCGCAGGTCATCGCGTCCTGGCAGCTCGCCGAGCACCTCGCGGCTGATCCCGAGCGCCAGTATTACGAGCTGAGCCTGCACTGGGTGTTCTGGTACCTCGGCGTGCCCGCGGTCGTGCTGGCCACCGTCGGAGCCGCGATCCTGGCCCGCCGCTGCCTGCGCGGTGAGGCGCCTGCCTGGACGCTGCCGCTGATGTCCTTCGCCTGGATCATCGTCACCGTGCTGTACCGGCCCGGTATCTTTCCCGACCAGCCGTGGGCCAGCCGGCGCCTGGTACCGGGCGTCCTGCCGGGCTTCATCGTGCTGGCCCTGTGGGCCGTGAGCTGGCTGGCCGGCTGGCTACGCGAGCAGGGCGCGACCGCGGTGCTGCGAGCCGGCGTGGTCGGTGTCCTCGGGGCCGCCCTGGTCCTGCCGCCCGCCGTGACCTCGTGGGGACTCTCGCTTCGCAGCGGCGGCCCGGTCGGGATACGGCTCGTCGCGAACGGCCTCGCCGACCAGGTCACCTTCGGCGGCGAGGTGGCCGCCGTCGAGAAGCTATGCGCCGCGATTCCGGCGGACTCGTCCGTCCTGCTGGCCGGCGGCATTCAGCATCCCTTCAGCCAGCCGGTCCGTGGCATGTGCGGCCTACCGGTGGCTACCGTGAGTAACCCCACGCCGGCGCAGGTGCGCCTGCTCGTGGCCGCGATCCAGCGGGCCGGCCGCAGGCCCGTCCTGCTCGGCCCTTCTGCGGACTGGCTGGCCGGCTACGGTGGCGGAAAGCCCCGGCACGTGCTGGGGCTCAGTGATTACGGTGATGCACATACTCTTGTAGCGCCTCCGGTACATGCGACCCCGCAGCGTACCGACGTCTGGATGTCGGAGTTCCCCAAGTGACTGTCCTCTCCGGCCGGGATTCCGGCCTCGCCGATGAGCGCAAGCCACCTCAGGCCCTGGAAACCGCCCTGCTCCCGGTCCGGGAGGAGGCTGCCGGCGATCCGTACGTGACGATCGTGCTGCCCTGCCACAACGAGGAGGGCCACGTAGTCGAGGAGGTAGCCCGGATCTGCGCGGCGATGGACGCCAGCTGCTACGACTATGAGCTGGTCGCCTACGACGACGCCTCGACCGACAGCACTCTCGCCCGGCTGCGGGAGGCGGCGCCCCACTTCCCGAGGCTGCGCGTCGTCCACTTCCCCCGTAACGGCGGCTCAGGCACCGTGCGGCGCATCGGCACGCAGCAGGCCAAGGGCAAGGTCGTCGTCTGGACGGACGCGGACATGACCTACCCGAACGAGCGCATCCCCGAGTTCGTCGAGATGCTCGACAAGGAAGAGTTCGTCGACCAGGTAGTCGGCGCCCGGACAACCGAGCAGGGCACGCACAAGTTCCTGCGCGTGCCCGCCAAGTGGTTCATCCGCAAGCTAGCGGAGGTGCTGACGAACTCGGCGATCCCGGACCTGAACTCGGGCCTGCGGGCATTCCGCCGTGAGGTAGCGCTGCCCTACCTGCGGCTGCTGCCGCCCGGCTTCTCGTGCGTGACGACGATCACAATCGCCTTCCTGTCCAATCAGCACGACGTGAAGTACGTCCCGATCGACTACGCCAAGCGGGCCGGAAAGTCCAAGTTCAAGTTCGTCCAGGACGCGTACCGGTACATCCTGCAGGTCCTGCGGATGGTGATGTACTTCAACCCGCTGAAAGTCCTGATGCCGGTCGCGCTCACCCTGATCGGCCTCGGCATCGTCAAGGGCATCTATGACATGGTCGCGCACCCGCTGTATTTCGCGATCAACACGATTCTGGTGCTGGTCAGCGGGCTCATCATCGCCACGCTCGCGCTGCTGGCCGACCTCATCGTCCGGTCCAGGGGCGACGTCTAGCCGGGGGTAAGGAGTTGCTCCACCGCGCTGGCGAGGTCGTCACGAAGTGCGCCGGCCCGGCTTCGCGTCTCTGCCGGGGCAAGCCGGATGGCCTCCACGCCGCAGGCCAGGGCTGCCTGGACATCAGATTCTGAGTCACCGATCAGCACCGACCGAGCGAAGTCGATGCCAGGGAAGTCCGCCCGTGCCTGCAGGAGCAGCCCGCCCGCCGGCTTGCGGCACGTGCAGCTGCCGTTGTCGTGCGGGCAGACGTAAACTCCGTCGAGGTGCGCTCCCTGCGCAGCGAGCAGGTCCTCGAGCTGCCGGTTGACCCGCGCCAGGCCCGCTTCATCGATGAGGCCGAGCGCGACGGCTCGCTGGTTCGTCACCACGATCACAAGCACGCCAGCGGCGTTGAGCCGGCGCACAGCAGCCCCCGCGCCGGGCAGCAGGCGCATATCCTCCGGGCGGAGCACGTACGAGCCTTCTGGTGCCTTGACGTTGATGGTGCCGTCGCGATCCAGGAAAACCGTGTCGGGCCTACGAGTCATCCGGGCCCCGGATCCTCGGGGAACATCTCCTCTTCCACGATCTCGCAGATGGTGTGCCCCAGGTGCATGCACGCCTCTTGCACTCTCGGGGTATCGGTCGTGGGCACGGTGATGCAGATGTCCGCGACCTTGGCGACGTCGCCGCCGCTGGCTCCGGTCAGCGCCACGGTGACCATGCCCAGATCACGGCCCACCGCAAGGGCCCGGACAACGTTGGCCGACCGGCCACTCGTGGTGAGGCCCACCAGGACGTCACCTCGCCTGCCGAGCCCGACGACCTGGCGAGCGAACACCTCGGCATAGTCGTAGTCGTTGCCGATCGCGGTCATGGCCGCAGTGCTGTCGGGGAGGCTTATGGACGGCAGCGCCGGCCGGTCGCGATAGAAGCGCCCCAGCAGCTCGGCGGCCAGGTGCCCGGCGTCCATCGCCGAGCCGCCATTGCCGAAGAAGATCACCTTGCCGCCGGCGCGCAGTGCGCGCACGATCTCCTCCGCCGCAGCCGCGGCCAGCGAGATGCAGGCGGACTCAGCGCCCAGCATGGCCTGCTTGCTCTGCACGCTTTCCTCGAGCCGGCGCCGGATGAGCTGCTCGCGCCGCGTTGTCACGCCCGCCACGTGGTAACGCCTCCCGGCTCGAAGCTGAACTCCGTCACCGACGTCCCGGCTGCCTCCAGGGCCGCGGTGACCCGGTGCTTCTTGTCGAAGTCGCAGAAGAACAGGATGAAACCGCCGCCACCCGCGCCCGTCACCTTGCCGCCGACCGCGCCGTGCGAACAGGCGAGCTCGTAGATCTCGTCAATCCACGGCGTGGCAATCAACGGTGACATGCGCTTCTTTTCCGTCCAGGCCTGGCCGAGCAGCGTGCCGAACTCCCGCAGCTCGCCGCGCAGCAGCGCCGACTTCATCGCGATGGCCAGCTCCTTCTGCGCGCGCAGGCCCTCCAGCGTGCCGTCTTCCTTCTGCTCCACCCGCGCTGTCTGATCTTCGATGATCTTCGCGGATTCCCGGGTGATGGAGGTGAAGCACAGCAGCAGGCTGAGCTCCAGCTCGTTGATCACTGACTGGCGAACGCGCAGCGGGTTGACGACGACGCGCTCGCCGAATTCCATGAAGTTGAATCCGCCGAACGTCGCCGCGTAGTGGTCTTGCAGCCCGCCCCGGATGCCGAGATCTTCCCGCTCGATCGCGAACGCCAGCTGGGCGAGCTCGTACTCCCCGAGCGGGAGGCCGTAATACTCCTGGAGCAAGGCGACGAGCGCCACCATGACGGTGGATGATGATCCGAGACCAGAGCCCGGCGGTGCGCTCGACCGCAGCACAAGGTCGTAGCCGCCCCGCTCATGCTGGCCGAGGCGCCGGATTGCCGCCTTCACGAGGTCGAGGTTGCCGTCGAGGTCGATCGCATCCTGTGCCCGCAGGTCGAGCGACAGGCCCAGGTCGACGCTCTCGACCGTGATCCGCCCGTCGTCGCGCGGACGCAGCGAGCCCCACGCGTAGCGGTTGATCGTCGAGGACAGGACGACACCGCCCTCGGTCTCCGGGAACGGCGATACGTCCGTGCCACCCCCGGCAAAGCTGACCCGGAGCGGCGCCTTAGCGCGGATCACACTCGCCATCACGTCACCGCATCTTCCGTCTTGTCCCTGGCGAGCGCGTCGATGTACGCATCCCACAGCGGAGCCCAGTCGGCCGTCTTAACGCTGGCCCGCAGGCGCAACGGCTCACCGGGCAGGTAGAACCGGTCGATTGCCCGCGCCAGGTCGGCCACGTCATCCGGCCGGCAGATGATCCCGTCAACGCCGTCAGTCACAGCATCAGGCAGGCTACCCGTCCGGGTGACGATGACCGGCCGTCCGTTCATAAAGGAAAGGAGCGTGTTCTGCGACCCCGTCGCCTTCCGGTACGGCATCACGAGGGCGTCCGACTCCGCGAACAGGTCGCGGATCGCCGAGCCGCCGACATATCCGGCGCGAAGGTCCACTCGCTCGTCCAGGCCGAGCTCGCGGACCAGCTCCCGGGTCTGGATCTCGGAGTTCCAGAACTCGCCCGCGACCGTGAGCGAGACCTTCGCATCGGTCTCGGCGATCGCCCGGAGAAGCACGTCGAGGCCCTTGTAGGGACGGACGAAGCCGAAGAACAGCAGCCGATGATGAATCTCGGTGTCGGGGCGCTCGCTGCCGGGCGCGGCTGTCACCGGAAAATGCGGGGGCAGGGTCGCGGTACGGACCGTGGCACCGGTCATGGTTCTGGCAAGCCGCGCCTGCTCGTCGTTGTGCACGAGCACGGTGTCGACGCGGTTGAGCAGGGCGCGGACCAGCCGGCGGTCCGCTGCGCGTGCCTCGTGCGGGCTGACGTTATTCGCGATGACCGCCACCCGGGCACCGCGGCGCCGAGCCTGCTGAGCCAGGACCAGGTAGGGGACTGTCTGGAACGTGGAGTGAAGCTGCAGGATGACAAGGTCATTGTCCCGGCCCATGCGGGCCCCGTGCCTGACCCAGCCGTCCGGGCGCCGCCAGGACAGCTCGTGCCGTGTCGGCTCGAACACCGGAACGTCCGGCTCATCGGCGGTGAGCTCGCCCGGGTAAAGGAATCTCGGATACTGCGCCCGCCAGGACTCCAGTGTCACCGAGAAATGGCGCTCAGCCAGCTGGCGCGCCAGTTCGGTCGTGTGGTGGACCGCACCGCCCTTGTAGGGGTAGGCGGGCCCGACGACCGCGACGCGGCTCTTCAGCGCTTGCGCTGACAAGTCTCCTCGCCCTTCCCGCACTCTCAGAACGTACTGAGACCCGCCCGGAACTCGTTCTGGCTACCCGGAGTCTGCCACATGACCGGAGTGGTCGTACGCGGAATGTGTACCTATTTGAGTAGATTAAGTTTTGTTTATAGCAGCGCGGATAGCGACCCTACCTGTCCGACGAGAAGCGAATCGAGCGGTCCGCCAGGACGACGTCTGGCCACACCCTGGCACCGGCCAGCAGCTCCACGTCGGCGCCGACTGAGCAGCGGTCGCCCAGCACGGCATCCTCAACGCGCGCGCCGGTACCGACCCTGGCCGCAAACCCCAGCACCGAGCGGCGGACAACCGCGCCAGCCCCGATCCGGGCACCGTCGAAGATCACACAACCGTCCACGATCGCACCCGGCTCAATAACGGCGCCGGCCCCCACGGTCGTCCCGCCGCCGATCTTGGCGCCGCCCTCGACAGACGCACCGCTGAGGATCAGCGCCTCTCCGGTCGGTCCGGGCAGCGCCGCGGACGGGGCGATCCCCCGCACGAGATCGGCGGAGGCCGCGACGAAATCGGCCGGCTGGCCGATGTCACGCCAGTAGCTGTCGCTGGCGTAGCCGAATACTTGCTTCCCCGAGGTGATGAGCTGCGGAAAGATCTCGCGCTCGAGGGACACCGGCCGGCCGGCCGGGATCGAGTCGAGCACCTCGCGGCCGAACACGTAGAGCCCGGCGTTGATCTGATCGCTGGGCGGATTCGGGCTCTTCTCCAGGAAGGCCGTCACCCGGCCGTCACGGCCGGTCACGACACAGCCAAATGCACCAGGGTCCGCGACTGTTGCCAGCGAGACCGTGACATCCGAAGCGCAGGCAGCGTGGTAGTCGAGCAGCGCGCGCAGGTCCACGCCGGTCAGTGAATCTCCGTTGAACACGAGCGTCGTGCCGAACCGCAGCCGGGCGGCAGCGTTGCGGATGGCACCGCCCGTGCCCAGCGGGACGTCCTCGTGCAGGTATTCGATCTCCAGGCCGAATTGCTCGCCGTCACCGAAGTAATCGGCAAATATCGCCGCCTGGTATGAGGTCGCCAGCAGCACATGCTCGATGCCACCGGCGCGAATTCGAGACAGCAGGTGCGCCAGGAAGGGCACCCCGGCCGTCGGCAGCATGGGCTTGGGCGCCGAGAGGGTGAGGGGCCGAAGCCTGGTGCCCAGCCCGCCCACCAGCACGAGGGCATCGACCTGCATGAGCTCCGCTACCCGCGCTTCCTGCAGAAAATCACGGCCATACTCGCCAGGGAACGCGCCACGGCGAACCTTTCGATCCGATGCACTGACAGATGGTTTAGCCAGCCCCTTGCGGTGAAACCAACGCGCCATGGCCGCAGCTCGCAACGCCGTCCGGCGGGCGCTTCTCCGACTGGGCGGACATGCCTCCGACAAGCAGCTGGCGAACCTGCGCTCGGCCCTAAGCTACCTGGAAATCGGCCGCTGGCTGGACGGCGACCGGCCCCGCCTGGTCAGCGACGAGTTCGCGCTGTTCGAGATCGCGTGCCAGTGCGTGCGCGGACACCGCCCGCTGTACCTGGAATTCGGCGTGTATCAGGGCCGGTCGATGCGGTGGTGGGCTCAGCACCTCACCCAGTCCGAGGCGCATCTCGTGGGATTCGACAGCTTCGAGGGACTCCCGGAGGACTGGCGCCCCGGCCTGCCGGCTGGCCACTTCCGCACTGGCGGCCCGCCGTCCATCGACGACCCGCGGGTCACGTTCGAAGTCGGCTGGTTCGAGAAGACTCTCCCGCAGTTCACCTTCCCCGATCACGATCAGCTCATCGTCAATGTCGACTGCGACCTCTACTCGAGCGCAGCAGAAGTCCTCGGCGGCATCGAGCCGCACCTGCGACGCGGGTCACTGATCTACTTCGACGAGTTCCCTGACCGGGATCACGAACTGCGTGCCTTCAACGAGCTGCGGGAGCGGATCCTGCTGGACCTGCGGCCGGTCGCCGTCGCTCACGGCGGCCTCCACTGGCTGTTCGAGGCCCGCTGAGGACCAGCCGGCCGAGCTCTCGCTACTCCGGCCGGGCCATTTCCTGCAGCAGGAAGGCCGTGAGCGGCTCGTAGAGGTCCGGCTGCACGTTGTCGTCCAGCGGCACGGCGACCTCGATGAGACCCTCGGCTTCCCCGGCGAACAGCCCCGGATCGTTGCAGTCCGCGAAGCCGACCACCCTCAGCCCGGCCGCACCGGCCGCGCCGGCGAAGCCGTGGTCGGCGACCACGAGGTCGGGCATCGGGTCGCCAGCCGCACGAAGCCCGGCGATCATGGCTTCCATCGCCGCCGGCAGGTGGGTGTGCCCCAGCCCGGCATTCCGGCTCAGGACGGCCACGCGGTCGATGTACCTCAGCTCGCCGGACTCTCCGGCGCCGTCACCGTCGGGCCGCGGGCTCGCCTGCCACCCCCGCGCCGGCGTGAGGATCGTGCACCCGGCCGCCGACAGGTGCCGGGAGACCGGCGCGTGAATCGCCAGCAGCCCGGCGGGATGACCCGTTCCCAGCATGACGGTGCCCCGGGCCTCCGCGACCTGACGGAGCCTCACCGCCATCGCCGACAGCCGCTCGACGGTCAGCTCGGGGTCGATGAAATCAGGCCCGTCCTGGACTGCCGGGTCGGGGCTGACCCCGCACCGGAGTGCCATCTCGGCCAGCACATCACGCTCGGTCCAGGCCCGGCTGAAGGTCAGGCCGAAGGTGGTCTGCGGGTCGCCCGCTGCCATCCGGCGGTACTTGGCCAGGCTGTCCTGCCGCGGCGTCGCGACCGTGCCGGCGATGGCGTTCGCCGCGAGGTAGTCGCGCAGCGCCTGCGGGCTCCACCTGTCTGTCGTCAGCCGTACCGGACTACTCATCGCTCCCCGTCGTGTCGGGCGCGCCCGGAAGGCGCGCCATAACTACCAGTACACCTGCTGCAGGTGACGGTGCGGTTGTCCGGACGTGGCCGGCAAGCGAAGTCCGTCGGCACCCGCCCGTGCGAGCTCAAGGGCTGCCTGCCTAACGCACGCTGCCCCGGCGCAGCCCGCCCAGCCGTCCCCGCGGCGGCCGCGGGGACGTCACCCTGATCGTGCCGCCGAGGCCGACCGTCCGCACTTCGATGACGGCCTGCGCCCGGCCAGGTGCGCGGGCCCAGCGGTCGATCCTCTTCCTGGTCAGCACCGCCGTGCCGGTGGTCTCCACCGCGACCCCGTCCGGCACGATCAGGTGGATCGTCCCGCCGAACAGCGTCGCGTACACCACTGTCCGGCTGCCGGACAGAATCGCCTCGCGAAGGTCGAGCTCGACATCGCCGAACACCGCCAGCACCGGCACGAAATCCGGCACGACCCAGCGGCCTTTTCGCCCGTCCCGGCCGAAGACGCCGGTGACCGGACGCCGGCCGTCCAGCCTGATCGGCTGCTCCGATGGCGCCACGAGGTCGACCGTCAGCCCGGCGAGCTCGCCGAGAGTGCGGGCGCGGTACGCGCGCTCGACCCGGTCCGCGTGCTCGTCGGTCGTCAGCCGGCCGTCCGCGGCCGCCTCGCCGAGCAGGGTGATCACCCGCTCCCGGTCGGCGTCCGACGCACGAAGATCACGCGGCGCCGGGCGGTATGTCACGCTCTGACGATACTCCTGGCGTCATGGCAGGCGACGTTGCGAGCCCAAGGGTCGTGAGAGGGCCAATGCTGCCCCTAGATGGGCAGCAAGGGTCCCCTGACGCCCTTGGCTGGGTCCCTGGAAGCGCAGCAGCGGTACCGTGAAGCCCTCGGCCGGGTCTGGGAAGCGGCACCCACGCGCGCAGGCATCGCCGACCGGGCCCGGCGGCCGCGAGCCTGACGGCGGCCGCGCACCGCGGCGACCCCGTTCCCTGTTACTTTCGTCTTAGCAAGTAACCACCGCGCGCAGGGGAGCAGACGACGTGAGCCAGGCCACGAGCAACGGGGCGGCGGGCAGCCGCGGTCTGCGCGGGGCGCACTACAAGTGGGTCGCGCTCTCCAACACGACGCTCGGCATGCTGGCGGCGACGGTCAACGCGTCCATCGTGATCATCGCGCTGCCCGCCATCTTCCGGGGCATCAAGCTGGACCCGCTCCAGCCCAGCAACATCAGCTACCTGCTGTGGATGCTCATGGGCTACCTGGTGGTGTCCGCGGTGCTGGTGGTCACCCTCGGCCGACTCGGCGACATCTACGGCCGCGTCCGGATGTACAACGCCGGCTTCGCCATCTTCGGGCTTGCCGCGCTGGCGCTGCCGTTCGACCCGTTCACCGGGCCGGGCGGCGCGCTCTGGCTGATCGGCTTCCGGATCATCCAGGCCGTCGGCGGCGCGATGATCATGGCCAACTCGCCCGCGATCCTGACCGATGCCTTCCCGGCGGACCAGCGCGGCATGGCCATGGGCATCAACCAGGTCGCGGGCATTTCCGGGCAGTTCATCGGCCTCATCCTCGGCGGCCTGCTGGCCGCCGTCGACTGGCGGCTGGTGTTCATCGTCTCGGTGCCGATCGGGCTCGGCGGCACGATCTGGTCGTACCTCAGCCTGAAGGAGATCGGCGTGCGGACGCCCGCCAGAATCGACTGGCTGGGCAACGTGACGTTCGCGGTCGGCCTCATCGCGCTGCTGACCGGCATCACCTACGGGATCCAGCCGTACGGCGGGCACTCGATGGGCTGGACCAGCCCGCTCGTGCTCGCCGGCCTGTTCGGGGGCGCCGCTCTCCTGGTTCTCTTCTGCTTCATTGAGACCAGGGTCGAGGCGCCGATGTTCGACCTGCACCTCATGAAGATCAGGGCGTTCGCGGCCGGAACCGGCGCCACGCTGCTGGCGTCGATCGCCCGCGGCGGCCTGCAGTTCATGCTGATCATCTGGCTGCAGGGCATCTGGCTGCCGCTGCACGGCTACGCCTATCAGGACACGCCGCTGTGGTCGGGCATCTACCTGCTGGCGCTGACCGTCGGTTTCGTGACCTCCGGGCCGCTCTCCGGCTACCTGTCTGACAAGCACGGCGCCCGGGCGTTCGCCTCCGGCGGGCTGGCCGTGTCTGCGCTGGCGTTCGGCGGGCTGATCCTGATCCCGGTCGACTTCAACTACCCCGAGTTCGCCGTGCTGATCTTCATCGCGGGCGCGGGCATGGGACTGTTCTCCGCGCCGAACGCAGCCGCGATCATGAACAGCGTCCCGGCCAGGCAGCGCGGCCAGGCCGCGGGCATGCTGGCCACGTTCCAGAACGCCGGATTCGTCCTGTCGATCGGCGTGTTCTTCTCGCTGATGATCGCCGGGCTCGCCGCGACGCTGCCCAGCACGCTGACCGGGGGCCTGACCGCGCAGGGCGTGCCGCACGCGATCGCGGCGCGGATCGGCTCGCTGCCGCCGGTCGGCAGCCTGTTCGCCGCGTTCCTCGGCTACAACCCGATCCGCACCCTGCTCGCGCCCACCGGCGTGCTGGACCATCTCCCCGCGTCGCATGTAGCCCTGCTCACCGGCCGGGAATTCTTCCCGCAGCTGATCTCCCAGCCCTTCCACCACGGCCTGGTCATCGTCTTCAGCATGGCCATGGCGCTGCTGCTGGTCGCGGCCGCCGCGTCTGCGCTGCGCGGGGGGCGTTTCGTCTATGAGGAAGGGAACGTGGCCGCCCCGGCCGCGGCCGCCCGCCCGGCGACTGCCGTAACGCGCCGGCCTGAGGCCAACGGAACAGCCGCTGACGGCAACGGCCGCCCGGCGGACGTGGCACGAGACCCGGAGGCCCCGGAAGCGGCTGCCGCGCGTCGTGGTGATCATGACACCTGACGACTCTGCCGCTGGCGGCGGCACTGACATGCGGCCGCCAGCCAGGGGCGCAAGTTTCCCGGATGTTCAGAATGAGTTCTTTACACCTGGTGACGTGTGCCATCGCGGCGCCCTGGGTCAGCTGACAGCCTGAGTCATGATGTGGTCCCCAGCCGCCGCCCGGCCTCCCTCATGAGGCTCATCGCCGTCCTTGTCGCTTTCATCGCCGCGGCGCTCGGCATCCCGGCGGCCATCGTGGTCCAGGCGCATCACGAGCACACGGCCGTGCAGTTCGCGGCTGACACCACTGGCCAGTGCGGGCAGTCGAGTGGCGGTAACTCTTGTCAGCCGCCAGCGCCCGGCGCCGAGGTGCAGCCGTCCTCCTCGCTGCTCACCGTCGCACCGGTGCAGCCTGCCGCCGCTGGGTCGTCCTCGCCTGCGCCGGACACGGCCACGACCGCCACGCAGACGGCTGCACCGCCCAGCCAGCGCGCCGGTGTCTGGCCGGACGGCGTTCCGGCAGCGCAGGTGGGCTCGCTCGTGCTCAGCGATTCGGCTGCTGCCGTCTGGAACACGTGGGATCGCACGACACTGGGCGGCGCCGACTGCACTACACCCGGCACCGTCGCGCTCGGCTCGGCAGAGGTCGACCTGACCACTGACGGGACGCTCGGCAACTGCGCGAAGATCACGAGTAAGACGATGTACACCTACGGCATCTTCGAGGCGAGGATCTGGGCTCAGGCCGGTCCCAACGGAACGATCGCCAACTGGCCGGCCTTCTGGATGGTCGGGCAGGACTGGCCCGTGGACGGCGAGATCGACGGCTTCGAGGGCATGCAGGGCTACGACAGCGCCAGCTTCCACTACGGCACGAGCAACTCCCTCCTCACCAAGCGTGACAGCGCACTGAGGCCGGGCTGGAACGTCGTCGATATCGTCTGGAAGCCGCGGATGCTGGCCGTCTACTACAACGGCGAGAAGTTCGTGGAGTGGGACTCCGCGGTCATCACCGGTCAGCCCATGGTCGTCACCTTCGACAACACAACGGGCACCGAGGGCTACACGACGGGCCAGCCGTCCACGCTGCGGGTCGATTACCTGCGCATCTGGACTGCAGCCTGAGCCGGTCGCTCCGCCGCCGCGACAAGCCGTACTCACCGGACATGGAGGCACGCCCGACGCGCTCGACGTCCTCGACGGCCGTGCCGCTCCCGGCATATAGTTAGCTCTGTGAACGATCTATCGATCGCCGCCGCTGGCGACCTGCTCGACGCCATGGGCCTCCTGCGCCGGACCGCACGCCGTGCCGTCCGGCAGGCCTGGCATCAGGAGCCGTTGCCGCCCGCGCAGTCCGAGCTGCTCCGGCTCACGGTGAGCCGGCCCGGCATCACCGTGGCTGAGGCGGCGCAGGAGCTGCACGTGGCACCGAACACCGTCAGCACGCTCGTCAGCAAGCTGACGGCCGCGGGCCTGCTGGGCCGCAGTCGTGGTGCGGCGGACGGGCGGACCGCGCTGCTTGCCGCGACCGAGCAGGGCCGGCGCCGGCTAGCCGAGTACCGCGACCTGCGGGCCGAGCTGGCCAGGCGGGCGCTGGCCGGCCTGAGCACGGCTGACCAGCGCGCGCTCGCTGCCGCCGTGCCCGCGCTGCTCCGCCTGGCAGAAGGAGTGGGCGCCAGTGACCGAGCTGCCTGACACCGGCCCGGGCACCGCGACCGCCACGAGCGGCGCTCCTGCCCCGGCCATGCCGCCTCCGCAGGGACCGGCGACCGCGCGCGGCCGCGGCAGCGCCGTGCTCTGCTCGGGCCTGACGTACCGGTTCGGCACCCACACAGCGGTGGACCACGTCGACCTCCGCATCGAGCGCGGCGAGACGTTCGGCCTGCTCGGCCCCAACGGGGCAGGCAAGACCACCACGATCAGGATGCTGACCACCCTGCTGCGGCCGATGGCCGGAACCATCAGCGTGCTCGGCGTGAGCGCCGCAGAGCGGCCCATGCTGGTCC
>Ga0123355_10001940_pt1 | contig 29153 bp, 25 predicted proteins | sample TergutEmb28metaG_3_FD_89872 | JGI IMG/M metagenome (GOLD analysis project Ga0123355, IMG submission 89872) | Embiratermes neotenicus P1 segment gut microbial communities from Petit-Saut dam, French Guiana - Emb289 P1 | ecosystem: Host-associated > Arthropoda: Insects > Digestive system > Gut ... | reverse complement strand
TACACAGATATGCGCCACATATCATCAAATCTATCCCATATACGGCGGCTTGTCCAATACATATCGGGAAGCTGATCGTGTAATTTCGCAAAACCGGCAAAGTCATTTTTATCCATTAGATTTACATCTGCCTGTCTAAAAGGGATGAAGTTGTCAGGAGTTAGTTCCATCCCGATGCAGTCTTCTAAAAGCGTTGCGCCTATTTTATCCAGCGCATCGTAAGGTGGTTCCATATTACGAAAACACAAATTACATTCAAACCCAGCATACTTAACTTTGAACTCGTCCCAAATGCGTAGCAGCTCGCCACCTTTGATGTCATTTATTTGAACATAACGCTCTGCTTCTTCAAGGAAGATGTCAATACCACTAAACATTATATGCTTTCCCAAAACAGCACACTCTCCTTCTTTGAAATTCAAGCTTTATATGGGCGGTATACCTCGCTGTATAACATAACGCCTCTTTGGCAAAATCATTGAACTGCATATAAATTTTATTCGCAACTCATCATAACAACTATTAGAAGCTGTGCTCATTATGCATCCAAAAACCTAAGGGATATTGGGTATTGTATCAACCCGCCACCCAAACTCCCGATTTTACGTTAGAATTGATACAGTTGTATTAAAAGTATATCCAATCCCATCCCAATCAGATGTCGGCTCTGAATGAAGCGTGAAACTTCCATTTGTATATTCGTTTATAACTTTATGCCAAAAAGGTAATGCAGGTTTATTCGCATGACAACATACGAAAGAAGCAAATCACACCTTAGAATAGTATTTCCCTCTGGTATACACGATTTTAAGCGTCTTTCGGTACATATTTGCCTTAATAATCGTACGTACATCTTCGGCATTTTCGGTTGTAAAAATTAATCTACCGTGGGTTATCCCTGATTTTTCTACTTCTTTTAACTTATCCGCCATAAAGATGGGGACGGAGTTATACAATTTATCTCCTTGGATGAAAAAGCTTGTGCCTGTTCTATCCGTTATGATGCCGTTTATTGCGGGGTTTCCAATCCTCATCAGTGGTATTTTCCCGTAAATTATTACTTCGGTGTCTATACATTTCTTGATATCCCTAATCTGTGCCAGGTTTAATTCGGGATGAAGAGTCGCGCGCTGTACGCCCAGGCTTTTTAAGACCGTAAGACTTGCTGAGTTAAAGCAATGCACCGAAAAATCCGTCACACAGTCAGGTTCGATTTCACCTAAAGAGCGAGCATAGTTTTCGACAACTTCGACCCCAAGACTTGCACATGCCTGGGCTTGTTGGGAGGTAAGACATGTGGCTATAAACCTAATTGGCATTGCTGGCTCCCTTTCCATAGGGGTTTTTTAGACTTTCCATATACATCCCTTCCCTATTACCGGTGTAATATCCGTCAGTGTACCCACCACGGTCAAACACGCTTAGCATCGCTTTTTTCTGCTTGTCGGATAGCTGGTTATCATCCAAAACCGAGCGATAAGCGCCTACAACCGCCCGCACATAGTCTTCGCCCTTCATGCGCCCTTCAATTTTTAATGACGCAACCCCTATTTTTGCCAGCTCACCTACATAGTCAATCAGGCATAAATCCTTCAAGCTTAGCAAAACACCGTTTTTATTTGCCGACTTATACGGCAAACGGCATGGTTGCGCACATTTTCCTTGGTTAGCGCTGCGCCCGCCAATGAAGCTGCTCATCAAGCACTGCCCAGAATATGATGAGCATAGTGCCCCATGTACGAAGATTTCCAGCTCCAATTTCGTGTTTGTGGCTATTTCACTTATCTGACTCCTTGAAAGTTCCCTGGCCATAACAACCCGTTTAAACCCCAGCTCTCCCAAGATATTTACATCTTTTAAGGTTTGCGCTGTCATTTGGGTGCTTGCATGTAACACGGCATCGGGATAATTTTGCTTTATGACGCTGGCTAATCCCAAGTCTTGAACAATAAACGCAGCCGCGCCTGCATGATATGCCTGCTTTACAATACTTAGCGCGTCGGCAAGCTCACGGTCGGCCATTAATGTGTTAATCGCTAGATACACCTTCACATTGGCGCTAGCGGCGTACTTTATCGCGGCATCTAACTCGCTACCATCAAAATTACCTGCAAACGCCCTGGCAGAAAATTTGCCGGCACCTAAGTAGACAGCATCTGCACCCGCCTGTACTGCCGCTTTCAATGTCTTTAAATTGCCGCTGGGGGCTAACAATTCGGGTTTGTTCATATACTTGTCCACCTTATAATCAGGCTATTATTCATGTATAATCCATGACAACAGTTGAAATCGCTTTTTACCAAAGGATCAAAACCGTACTACCGCTGTAACCTATGATTATACACCTATATAAAAATAAGTTTAGGAGGCACATCATGATTTACAAACAGTTCAAGGATTTAAAGCTTTCATCTCTTGGCATGGGTGTAATGCGCTTGCCCGCGACAGCACCCGGCTACGGCGCACCCATCGACTATGGCAAAGCCAAGGAATTACTCGAATACGCCTACGAGCATGGCATTAATTATTACGATACATCGTATTTCTATCACGATGGCGACTCGGAGCGTTTTCTTGGCAAAACAATGTCGCAATTCCCACGGGATAGCTGGTATCTAGCCTCAAAACTGCCCGGAAATCTAATGCGTATAAACAACGGCAAACTAGAGGTTTCCGGCAAACCATTCCATCGCCCCAAAGATGTCTTCGAGTTTCAAATGGAGCGATGCGGCGTAGATTATTTTGATTTTTTCATGCTGCACAATGTATCAGAGTCTACGTATAGCACCTATACCAATGATTCATTGGGGCTAATAGATTGCCTGCTGCAACAAAAAGAAAAAGGGCGCATACGTCATTTGGGGTTCTCTTCTCATGGCCGCCATGGCACAATCGACAATTTCTTAAACTACTTGGATGCCCAGGAATGTAAGCATGAGTTCGATTTTGTCATGATTCAGATGAATTACATGGATTGGACATTGCAAGAAGCCGGGAAAAAGTACGATATCATTACTAAACACGGCTTACCCGTTTTTGTAATGGAGCCTTTGCGTGGCGGTAAGCTGGCAAACCCAGGCGCCGACGCGACCGCAATGCTTAAGCGCGCCCGCCCAGCGGATTCACCTGCGGCTTGGGCATTTCGTTACTTACAATCTATGGATAATATCCCTGTAATACTAAGCGGCATGTCAAATATGGAGCAGCTTAACGAAAACTTAAACATCTTCTCCAAGCATGACCCTCTTACTCCAAACGAAGCCAAACTGCTCAACGAAGTCGTAGAGGTGATTGCAGAGCTAGTACCTTGCACATCTTGCCGCTATTGTGTAGAGGATTGCCCACAAAACCTTGACATACCCACGCTTCTGACAATGTACAACGAAGCTGGCTATGATATAGGCTGGTTTCTTAATGCCGCGATAAGAGCCCTAAAAGATGAAGAAAAACCCTCGGCCTGTACATCCTGCGGCAAGTGCAGCCCCTTGTGCCCACAAAACATCGATATCCCGCAAGCGCTTGCGGCCTTTAACGAAAAGATAAGCGCGCGTTAACCTGATTTAAAAGCTGTGTTCATAGGCCATGTATTCCCGCGGGAATATGACTATCAATGTGCCTTCTTCGACCGAGACAACACTGTCAACACCTGTAAACTCATTGCTTACGCCAATGGGTGATGTACTTGTGAGACAATAATTATCAAGCTCATATTTCAGCCCTTTAAGATAAACGCCCAAAGATTTATCGGTATATGAGAAAACAGAAATAAGGCCGCGGCAACCGGAGTCAAACGATATACTGCTGTTAGTAATTGCGGTGATAACATGATCTTTGTCTATAAGATATCCCCGCTTATTATCCTGCGAGAGGAAGCCCAGCGCCTGGATATTAGCAAATGTATGGTCAAACCGGCCCCCAGTACCGCAGTATATATAGAAGTTATCGTAACCTATGGCTATCCCATGTCTTATAGCTTCGTAGGTATCGGTATAGTCCTTATCTTTGTCCAAAACTATGGTATTACTGTGGTCAGGCTTTTTACTAATAGAATCATAATCGCCGATAGACAAATCTACAGCGATTCCTTGCTTAAGCAAATGGTCGAATCCCCCGTCGGCGGCTATAACAAAATCCCCTTCGGTGACCACAAAGTCTAGGCCAAAATTAATGCCTGCTCCTACTATGTAGCATCTTTTTTTACACATGCAAATTACTCCTCGCCAACGGCAATTTTGCCTCGAGTGGGGAAAATAGCGACAATAGGCGACCCCGGCCAAGGCAGAGTTCTTAGACTATAGCCGGGGCGCCTATATCACTAACGCCTTACTTAATATTTACTTCTTCTCCGGTGCCGGATACTCTACACCGTGAGTTTCTACTGTAACGCGCTTCATCTTTTGCTCTGCATTGGGTTTATCTGCGCTGTTGCGAGGGGCGTTTACTATTTCGTCTACCACGTTTTGCCCTTCGGTTACCTGCCCAAAGGCGGCATACTGCCCATCCAAATGCGGTGAGGCTTTATGCATAATAAAAAACTGGCTGCCTGCAGAATTGGGGTCACCCGACCGTGCCATAGACAGCACGCCTGCTTCATGTTTCAAATTATTCTCGAACCCGTTTGAGCTAAACTCCCCGCGGATAGAATAGCCTGGATTACCGCGCCCTTCACCCAACGGGCAGCCACCTTGAATCATAAATCCCGGGATTACCCGGTGAAAAATCAGGCCATCGTAAAAACCGTCTTTTACCAGCGAAATAAAGCTATGCACCGTGTTAGGCGCAATTTGGGGATAAAGCTCTGCCTTAATTATCCCGCCATTTTCCATCTCGATTGTGATGATAGGATTTTCCATTTTTTGTTCCTCCATATGCTTGAGATTCTGTTTCACGATGATTATACCAAATTTTGAGCCAAAGGGTTCTTTTACTGCAAATGCAGGCGTACATTTTATACTGTACAGACAAAGGACTGGAGGACAATAGTATGAGCGAAAATTCGAAATGCCCTGTAACGGGCAACACAGACATGCCTCATTTTAATTTAGGCAGGCTTACTAACAGAAGTTGGTGGCCAAACCAGCTGGATTTAAGCGTATTACATCAGAATTCTAATTTAAGCAACCCAATGGGGGAATCATTTGACTACATTAATGAGTTCCTATCCCTTGACTTGCAGGCGGTAAAAGATGACCTGTACACTTTAATGAAAGACTCCAAGGAATGGTGGCCGGCAGACTATGGGCATTATGGGCCATTTTTTATCAGGATGGCATGGCATAGCGCCGGTACATACAGGACTATGGATGGCAGAGGCGGAGCCAGAGACGGCACCCAGCGCTTCCCGCCGTTAAGCAGCTGGCCGGATAATGTAAACCTAGACAAAGCCCGTAGGCTGCTATGGCCAATCAAGAAAAAATATGGCAGAAAAATATCATGGGCTGACCTGATGATACTTGCGGGCAATTGCGCTATGGAGTCTATGGGGCTGGAATTAATCGGGTTTGCCGGCGGGCGCGAAGATGTTTGGGAGCCTCAAGAGGATATCTATTGGGGATCGGAAACAAAATGGCTGGGCGATGAGCGATACTCTGGCGACAGACAACTCGAAAACCCTTTGGCCGCGGTGCAAATGGGCCTAATTTATGTAAACCCTGAAGGGCCAGACGGCCAGCCTATACCAGCCAAGTCGGCAACAGACGTCCGGGAAACCTTCGCTAGGATGGCAATGGACGATGAGGAAACCGTTGCGTTGGTTGCCGGGGGCCATACATTCGGTAAGACTCATGGCGCCGCACCGCCCACCTACTTGGGGCCGGAGCCAGAAGGCGCTCCCATCGAAGAACAGGGGCTTGGTTGGAAAAACAGCTACGGCACAGGTAATGCCGGTGACACTATCGGAAGCGGTCTAGAAGGCGCCTGGAAACCAAACCCTACAACATGGGATGTGGGCTATCTCAGGGTGCTCTTGAAGTATGAGTGGGAGCTGACAAAGAGCCCAGCAGGCGCGTATATCTGGCATGCGAAAGACTGCGCCGAAGAAGACATGGTAGTGGATGCACACAATCCCGAAGTAAAACACCGCCCTATGATGACCACAGCAGACCTATCACTTAAGTTTGACCCCATCTATGAGAAGATAGCAAAAGATTATCTTGCCAACCCGGATAAATTTACAGCTGCGTTTGCTAAGGCATGGTTTAAGCTTACCCACAGGGATATGGGGCCTACATCATTATATTGGGGCGACGAAGTACCAAAAGAGGAATTTTTATGGCAGGATCCCCTTCCAAAAAATGAAGGATATATTATAAATGACAGCGACATAGAGGAGCTTAAGGATTGCATATCAAATGTAGGCCTAACAGTATCCCAGCTTATAAGAACCGCATGGGCAAGCGCCGCTTCCTTTAGGGGCTCAGATAGAAGAGGCGGAGCAAATGGTGCCCGCGTCAGGCTTGAACCACAGGTTTCTTGGGAAGTCAACCAGCCCGAGCTGCTCACGGTGGTACTAAAAAAATACGAGCAGATTCAGCAAGATTTTAACGAAAGCGGCAGATACATTTCCCTTGCGGATTTAATCATCCTAGGCGGCGCTGTGGGCATCGAGTCCGCGTCAGAGAATGCGGGTACGTCTATTCAGGTCCCGTTTGCCCCGGGAAGAACAGACGCATCACAAGAGCAAACAGATATTGCATCATTTGAAGTGCTAGAGCCAATATATGACGGCTTTAGAAACTACCAGAAATGCGATTTTCCCGCGCTCCCAGAGGAGTTGCTAATTGATAGGGCACAACTGCTTAACCTGACAGCACCAGAAATGACAGTGCTGCTTGGCGGGTTAAGGGTTTTGTTTAACAATTATGGCCATTCTTTGCACGGTGTGTTAACCCACTCGCCAGAGATGCTGACTAACGATTTTTTTGTTAATCTACTGGATATGGACACCGAATGGAAACCCACAGAGGATAAAAACATCTTTGTAGGCATAGACAGAAATACCGGCCAGCAAAAATGGACAGCAACCAGAGTAGATCTAATATTTGGCTCAAATTCGCAGCTACGAGCCATAGCGGAAGTATACGCGAGCGATGACGCACAAGATAAATTTTTGAATGACTTTGTAGCTGCATGGAATAAAATTATGAATGCCGACCGGTTTGACCTGCTAATACCGATTCCAAATTAAATGAGGAACTGAATGCCACCAGATGACGCACAGATGAAAGATAATGAAAAAGGGCAGCACATGCCTAAAAAAGCTGCCGGCCCCATTAGATATGCCTACATTGCCTTAGGTTTGATTTTTCTCGGGATTGCCGCTGCCGGGGTTGTGCTGCCTCTTGTACCAACAACACCTTTTGGATTGCTTGCCGCGATGTGTTTTGGCAAAAGCTCCCATAGGCTTCATAATTGGTTTGTTTCTACCCGTTTTTATAGTAATAATATCGAAGGGTTTGTTAAACAACGTGCAATGACCATTAAAGCCAAGCTGACCTTGCTGGCTACCATAACAGTGTTTATGGGAATAAGTTTCTTTGTTATGCACATTACGGCCGCGCCTATTGTGCCGCAGGTTGTACTTGCGATTATCTGGTCGTTGCATGTCTTATACTTTGGGTTTAAAGTTAAGACAGTAAAGCAAGTTAAATAGCAGGGGTATCCGGAGCGTGTATTAAAACCTGCTCCGGATACCCCCTTGATATTAGATTAGAGCCGGTTTATTGAGTTCTAGGTATAGGTATAAAGCCACACGCGCAGTACGAAACAGGCATATGTGTTTCGGCTATCATGTCATCACTTGCGATAAAAAGATTCTGCCCGTATTCGCCGTGGAGGATCATCCAAGTTATGTCTATATGGTACCAGCTTCCGTCTATATACACCATGTTCCAAATGCGCTCACCTGTATGGTCTATGCCATCTATAATGATATTTTTTATACCGGCTTCATTGGCCAAAGCCGCAAAAGCGGAAGCTACCCCTCTGTCTGTAAACTCGCCATGTACGAGAGCACTATATGCCCACACCTCCCAAGATGGTCTTGAGATTGGCATTGTTATGCCATCTGTCTGCACATTTTCTATTACTTTAGTTACTAGCCAATAAGATTGTTCGGTTTTGCTTAGTCCGCTTGGCATGACGGCCACAATTTCCGCGGCTCTTTCCAGTGCGCGCAAAATAAGTTGGCCTCTTCCTAAGCCTATCCCTACACCTCCTGCATATACCCTATGAACCATTCTGTCATCTCGCATAATAGGGTCATCTGTATCATAACGCCATGATCTTGGCATCAGATGAAACGTAGCGGCATTGTAAAGACAAAGAACCCGGCGATATTCTGCTATCGGTATCGGTTCATAAAGATAAAAAACATGAGTAGGCATTTCTTCCATCATAACAGCTCGGCTAAAATCCTCGCTATAAAACAAATCAAAGGCCCGCTGCCCTGCTTGACTTAGCATTTCATAGCCGTAGACTTCGGTTTTATGCCTTACAATTAAGTCACCATATAGCCATGTGCCTTCGGGAAGATATGCAAAACTTGGGCCGTCAGGCCCGGTTAGCAATATATCTTCGGCGTTAGTTATTGATACAATCGTTAAAGTGCCGGGTAGATATTCGACACGATACCAAGGCCGCCTTAACTCATTATCCAAAAGGTTTGCCCTTATGCTTCGCATCGTCCCTATATCAGTGTGAAAATACCAGAAATTTTCATCAGGTATCATGATAAATCCATGATTATTATCGCGAGGACGGTCTGTTGGAAGAAGGGGACCTTCGTACACAGGAAAATCCCCGCTTTGCAAGAGAGCATAGTCATCCCTAATAAGCTGGGTATCCCGTAGCATATGACCAAAGAAGTATCCTTCGATAATTAATCCTAATTGAATAGCAAATAAAATATAGTAAAATACATGCACCCGCCAGCGGGCAGATTTTAGCTTTGCATACTGTTTATATTGTTCTAAATATTGATTTTGGCGATGTTCTTCGTCATATTCATCTGAAATTCTAAGCAGATTCTTTTTATCTTTTATTGGGGCAATAATCATGGTGTACATAAAAAACGGCAATGATATAAACAAGGGCAAAAAGAGCATGATAAAAAAGCCTACATGAGCATAAAATTCTGCTGTGATATGGGCGGCTACAGGGTCTGCAACCCCCATGACAAGCAGCGGTGCTAATGCGTTGCGCCCCAAAAGCAGCATGTAGCACAGAATGTTAAAAATAACAAGCATGATATAGATTCTGCGTTGTTTTGGTTTCTTAGGGGGGATGTATATATCGTCATGTGGGTTCATATTTCACACTCCCTCACTCGTTTATAATTTGCAAAATAATCCTGCTATTGGGCAGATATTTAATCGTAATAGGGTAATTTCTCGCTTCGTATTGCATCGCCCGCAACGGAAGCTCACGAATAGTAAGAAAGCCGTCTTTGCCGTCGATAAAAGTGTGTAGCGTCATAACATCCAAAAGCCCTCTTTCGACCGAATGGTAGTGGGGCAAAAAGTCGGTGTTGCCATACTCCCAGCCAAACTCTTCGACAAGCTTCCGTATCAAGTATTCGCGTTGATGTTCCTGCGGCGCAGATTGAACCGCTTGGCTCCAAATGCGGAGATATGCGTCCTCTTCGGTGATTGTATGGGTGTTGTATTGCCCTTCTAAAACCATAGGTAAATCTCGCGCCAATGGAGCGAGTTGCCAAGCCAAATATCCCGATGCCAGCAATACCAGCACTAAGAAGCCCACGCGATATGACATTTGAATACGCCGCCTAAAAAGTTTTGCTGGCAACCTAACCCACAAATGCCACTGGATAAGCAAGCCGACGACAAACAGTACATTAAGTACATGCGGGACTGCCGCTGAAAAATAGTGGTAATACAAAAAATCATGAGACAGAAACGATAAAACATCAAAGAGCTGGATATAAAACAGAGGATGAACCAAAATATTGATAACCAGCATAAGTATGGCCGTAGGAAGCAAGCGGCGGTATGTTTTATGATTTTCTAATCCGTCTTGTATGCAAGACAAGTAAAAACGCCGGCGCATTATAGGAATGTCAGCTCTGTTTTCTATGTAGAATGACAGAGCCTTCTCGAACTCCTCGTTGGCTATCATGTCGGCAAGTTTTTCCTGTGCATCGTCTCCCCACAAGTCTTCTTTGGGAGCAAAGTGATTATCCAACCTATGTCACCCCTTCATAATATAAAATCGTTATACGTTGCCACAGCTATATTATACGATTAAAATCAAAAAGGAAGCCCATAACAGGACTCCCTTAATGACATGCATAAACGTACCGCATGACTCTGCCCGAAGCCGGACTCGAACCGGCACGAGGTTGCCCTCACGGGATTTTAAATCCCGGGCGTCTACCAATTCCGCCATTCGGGCCAGAACCGCGAGCTATATTATAGATTCGCATTCCTGCAAGTGTCAAGTCATACCGATTCCAATTAAAATCCTGCTATAAATGTATCTGCTTATATCCCGGTGGTGATTGCAGCCCCAGTACGGTCAGACTCAAACACCGCGTCAATTACTTTCATGACCCTTAGGGCTTGCTCACCGGTAACTATTAACTCGGCTTTGCCGTTTAAGGTATCTACTATATTCTTATAATAATCGGTCCAGTGTGTACCAACAATTTCCGGTAATGACACTTCTATTGTTGTGTCTTTTGGCCTGGGTAGCATAATGCGAGTTGGGCCTGCCGCTGTGTACAGCAAGTTTTCGGTCCAGTCCGGTTCGTTGGGGTCGGCTTGTTTTACTATTTTGCCACCAAGCTCCCAGTCATCAATAACGGCTGTTCCGTCTTCGCAGGATACATGCCATCTTGGCAGTGGGATATAGCAGGTGGTAGAAATACTTACCATACCGCTTACGCCGTTTTCGAAGCGCAACAGCACCGTGAAAGAATCATCTACTTCTTGGCCATGTACTTTATGCAAGTGTGCTTGCACAGATATTACTTTGCCGGGGATTAAGTCGATCAACTGGTCTAAAAGATGAATACCCCAATCCAAGAGAAGGCCGCCGCCGTTTTGCTTAAACAGCCGCCAACCATACAAGGGCCTGGAGCCATGTACGCGGCTTTCGATTGAGTGAAGGTTATTTAATAGGCCGTCAGCCAAGATTTTGCGTACAGTCAGATAGTCTTTGTCCCAGCGCCTGTTTTGATGTACAGAAAAAAGTTTGCCTGTTTTTTTGGCTACGGCAAGTATTTCTTCAAGCTCTGGCGCATCCATTGCTACAGGCTTTTCGCAAATAACATGTTTGCCCGCTTGCATGCATTTTATCGAGTAATCCTTATGCGCATCATTGGTCGTGGCAATAAGCACTATGTCTATATTGCTGTCAGCATATATTTCTTCCGGGGACATATATACTTTAATGCCCCATTCATCCCGTGCCTTGGTATTGGCTTCTTCGCGGACATCGTATCCACCCACAATTGCTATGTCCGGTATATATTCCCGGATATTGCTTACATGCCATCCGGCCATACCGCCCATGCCTATAATTGCCATCTTGAAGGACATTCTTAAAATCCCCTTTGTTTGTTTTTTCGTGCTTAGTCACTATATAGCGCATGTATGTTTTTTGCAATAATAGCTGGCCAAACTATTCAGCTAAAGACCTGCGAAGAGTTATTATATACCCTACCCCGCCCCCGTGGCGGATCGATGATATGTCTTTTAACCCTGGCGGAGGGTCTTGTGGCCAAAATTCGCTGTACTTTACCAGATAATATGTATTGGTTTCGTCCAACTTACACCTTTGTATGTACGGGCCGGCTGCTATGAACTGCCGGTATTCCTCCAGGGTTATGCCGTTTTCCCATATAATTTCGGCGTGAGGGGTGCCTACATATCTCAGGTGCCAGGGTTCGTAAATGATTTGGGTTATTTCTGTCTTGTGCATGGGGTATCGTATTATAAAGCCAAAGCGGTGGCTATTGGCAGCAAGCCACTGCCCGGCCATGGTCATAGAAAAATCCTGAGTCAGATGCCCAGAAACAGTTACGTCCAGCGCGAGGCCTGTCTGATGCTCGCTTGCGCCGGGGCGCTGCAAAGACTTAGATGCCAATTCGTCTGCCTCGGCAGCACTGTGGCCTTGGGATATAAGCTCGCTGGTTTTCCTATAAAAAAGATTCTGTTGATAGTCATAAGGGCGGTAAGCGCTTATTAATTGCAAGCCATGGGTACCGCCTTCTGCCTTCATTGCGGCAATCATCTGAGTATACGCAGTATGGGCGGACGCATGTAAACGGACGCCCTGATGGGTGACTAAATATTGCGGCGCAAAAGTAGGCGGCAGCGGATTATCCTGGTTTACCAGCCATAAAAGGCCGGAGTCCGTGCCAGGGGCTGAAACGATATCCGAAGAGCCTTGCACAGATACAGCCTGTGTATATTGCAAAGCTTGCACCCCAACATTATAAGCCTCATGCCCGGCTACTATATACCGCCCAATTAAAGCCCACGCAAAAAAGACCAAACACGCCAATATGTAATTATACGTATTTCCACTTTTTATAACGGCACCAATCCCTCCCGATAAAGCGTATTCAAAGCAAACGCTACCCCTACCTTAGCATGAGGCGCGGTTAGCCCACCTTGATGGTATACAATATAAGGCTCCCTTAGGGGCGCGTCGGCGCTTAGCTCTATAGACGACCCTTGTATAAACGTCCCACCGGCCATAATTACACCATCTGCATAGCCTGGCATTGGCGCAGGCTCAGGTACAACATAGCTGTCCACTGGCGCGGCTTGTTGTATACCTTTGCAGTATGCCAGCACTTTTTTTGCGTCGCCAAGCTTTATTGCCTGCACAATATCTGTGCGGGTTGCCAACGGGGATGGGTTTACCGCAAAGCCCAAGTGGTTAAATACCGCTGCCGCAAGCACAGCACCAGTAATGCATGCACCTACTGTTTGCGGTGCCAGAAACAACCCTTGGAGCAAATTTCGTGTCATACCAAGCGTTGGCCCAACGGCACTGCCTAAGCCCGGCGCGGTTAGCCGCTCGGCCGCCGCTTCTACGTACTTGGCCGCGCCTACTACATATCCCCCGCCCGGGGCAATGCCTCCACCCGGGTTTTTTATAAGGGAACCTGCCGCGATATCGGCTCCGGCCTCTATCGGCTCAGTTTCCTCTACAAACTCGCCATAGCAATTATCTACCAATACAATTGTATGCGGGCTGATTGTCCTAATAAACGTGATTAGCTGCCCTATTTCACAAATAGTAAAAGAAGGCCGCCATGCATATCCTTTGCTGCGCTGTATTGTGACCATTTTTATTGGATTGTCTGTCAATGCCTTTCTTATGCCCTCGAAGTCAAACCCACCTTCCGGGTTAAGCTCGACCTGGCGATACGCTACGCCGTATTCTGCCAATGACCCAGATGTAGGGCGTATCCCGATAACACTTTCCAGCGTATCATATGGCGCACCCACCGGAGAAAGCAGCATATCGCCCGGGCGCAAGTTGCCAAACAGCGCCGCAGCAAGTGCATGGGTCCCGGATATAAGCTGTGGCCTAACCAGTGCGGCTTCGGCCTTAAAAATGGCCGAAAAAATATCTTCCAGTGCCTGGCGGCCTATATCGTGATACCCATAGCCAGTAGAATCGGTAAAATGGGCATCGCTTAAGCGGCAGGCCTGCATGGCGCGAAGGACTTTGAGTTGATTAATTGCGGCAAGTTCGTTTGCGCGGGAGAATGGCTCCGCAAGCTCGGCCTCCACTGTTTTAATATAGTCGGCTACAACCGGGCTTATGCCCATATGGCTTGTTAGGTATTCGTAGTGCATTTTAGCTTCATCCTTTTGATATTTTTAAGTACGGACATTTTAATTAAAATCGTGCAATTACTGGGCTAGATCGCTTTTATCATTATCATCAAAACTGATGATTTTCCTACAACAGTATACCATTATGTGATATGATGCCGTTAATTACATGTTTCATGAAAGGCGTCCTACATGAAAACACCTATAAAAATGATAGTAACCGACCTAGACGGCACGCTGCTAAGGACAGACAAAACAATATCCTCACACACAATATCAACTCTAAGCCGATGCAAACAAGCTGGCATAAAACTGGCATATGCCACTGGGCGCGGCGGTAGTGCCGCAAAAATTGTACCCGCTGGTCTTTTTGACGGAAGCGCTATCGCAAACGGCGCTTCCGCGGTGGCAGACAGCACCGTCATATATAACCGAGTTATCCTATATCAGCATGCCCGCCCGCTGCTAATGGCCTGCGACCAGCGGGGACTGATTATATCGTCACAATTGGGCCGCATGGATTATGCTAACTATAACATCTCGGAAATATGGCCGATAATACACAATTTCATGATTGTTGACTTTGCCACACATGACAAAGATGCCGAAAAGATCATCACCACAAACCTCACACAAGAAGACATCAAGTTCATAAACTCGCGGCTCCCCGCCTGTACATACATGGTTATTAGTGTAGACAATGTCGCGATGATAATGCATAAAGATGCCACAAAGTCCAAGGCCATAGCCGCGCTAGCCAGCCATTGGGGTATCGCGCGGGAAGAAATTGTGGCTTTTGGGGACGATTTAAATGATTTGGATATGCTTGCATATGCCGGCATGGGCGTGGCTGTGGGCAATGCGCTGGATAAAGTTAAAGACATAGCCGATTTTGTTTGCCAAAGCAACGATGATGACGGGGTTGCCATGTGGTTGGATGCACATATTTGATAATCAAATTTATGTCTCTGACAGGGCAGGAAAACGAAAATACTCCGGCAAATTCCACGATCCACGTATAAAATAAGGCTCATCCAATGCCTTCCATCTGGGAGCTATGCCCAACCAATCCGGACAAAATCCAAACTCTACACGTTTTACACCGGAAAAAGGCAGCTCTTTTATTAGCTGGTCAAATGTCAGCGGCTTTGCCGAAATCACATCTGACAATAACAATGTGCAATCTATTTGCGTTGCGACGACTATTGCCCCACAACCAGGCAAAAAATAGATGGAATTTTCATAGTCTTCATTCATAATAAAATGGAATAACTGTATAGGCTGAGTATTAACGCTATCTACCAAATTTGAGTAAATACGTTTACCATACAAGGCTTTGCGTAATATTTCATCTTCTGGGCTGCATTTTTGCGCTCTTTCGGTTGGATTATTTATTTCAACGTCCATTATTGGGCGATATGTCTGTATAGGCATAAATCCAAAGTTCGGATAAAAACCGGTTACACTTGGGTTAGCCGCCAAAAATGCCAAAGTGTCGGGATATTTGTCCAACACATGGTTCATTAGTAGACGAGAAAGCCCTTTGCCTCTTTCGGAAGCGCGGGTCGCCACTGCTCCAAACTGATGTGCGCGGGTTGGCTTGCCGCATATAATCATATCGGTTTTGAAAATACAGACATTGGCCAGCATCTTTCCGTTTTCAATTATTGAGTAGCTTTCGTACCGCTCATCCCATAGACCCCTGGCAATCCATGGCTCAAAAGAAAACCCAAATACCTCTTTAATTAAATCATCAAAATCTGCTGCATAAACCGGGTTGTTTCCATTGTTTACTGTGATAGTCAATCTATCTCTCCTCCTAAACTCAACAGAGCCTTCAAGTTGGTCTCGAATATTATGTTTTGCTCTTGCGTACGTTTGGCCGGGCCTTTCAGTCGCCCTCTTGCCATACGAATCTTTTTTGCGGTATGACGCCGCATGAGTAACCCGTCTATATTACCGCCTGTATATATCATCCCATCTTGACTGATAGGGATGGCCCGCTTGGCAAGACACATGGCGGCAAGCCCGTAATCTTGGGTTACTACTATGTCCCCCGGCGTAATCATGTTTACAAGAGTAAAATCCACGCTGTCGTTTCCCTTGGAAACGGTTATCGTCCTTGCGCCTGGTTTTTCATATTCATGAGAGGTATCACAAATAATAATGCAATCTACCTCTGCTTGATTTGATAGCCTAACCGTTATATCCACAACCGGGCAACCATCTGCATCTATATATACTGTCATGTATGAATTCCTTTCATTCATAAGGGTGAATTTATTACATTTTAGCCGCAACCGTGATAAAATCAACCAATCACAGCATCAATAATAAAGGGGATTCGGCATGAAAAAACTTCCATATTTCCAAGAGGGCCAAGGCATTGCCTGTCACACAACCGACCTTATGCAGCAAATCGAGGTAATCGCCAACCGATACATCGGCGCTAACCCTGCGCTGCCGTATGTGCAGCGCAAGGCAAGCCTAAATAGCCTAAAGCAAAGCAAGTATGGCGCCCATCTGATTAATTTAAACGAAAAATTTGACGAAGGTAAAACAGGCTATTCTATTGTCTGCGGAATCATTTACTGTGATGTCCCCAGAGATGCGGAGCTTCATATACGGAGCGACTCACCTACCCGTGTATTCTTTGGACGCGAGGAAGTTTTCAAGTCCACATTTTGGGATGAGCGGCTAAACCCGCCAACCCATACTGTCCCCATTGGTCTTACAAAGGGAAATAATTTTTTTACGGTTGTATGCCGCCGCACAATCGCCGGGTTTGGATGTGAGTTAAGCCTCTCCAGAGTTGCTATTATATCCCCGTTTGCAAGCCGCAAAAATATGGCTGGATGGGTATGGTCAGAAATATTGGAGGAAGTAAGCAACGAAAAAATTGACTCGATAATATCAGCCGCCATGCAAGACCGGGACGAATCCGTGACCGGAGTCCAGTGGTTCCCGGATATGGAAGCAGATTGTATTAATAGGCGGTTTTACGAAGGCTCTGTAGAAGACAAGTGGTGGGTGCGCGAAGGCGGCAGTGCCTTTGGATACTGGAGCTACCCTGTAGGTGTCACATTGCAAGGGCTTATGCGCTCCGCACGGACATTAAAAAACCCACAAATGGCCGATTATGTCCAAAGACATATAGCAATGTGCATCGACGGTTACGAAGAAGCGAAAAAAGACGCCGAGCAGTTTGGATATCCTGGTTTCGCGGCTGGGTTGGTACACAATTTTACATTAGATGGTTTTGGGGCAATGGCCTCAGCCATGCTGGAATGCGAACGCGATATCCCCCGTCCCATACATCGCGAGCTTTCGAAACGGTTTAAACAAAATGTTAAAGACTTGGGCTATCTGCCAAACGGCGCATACTACAGGAAGGAATCAGATACTCTATGGGCAGATGACTTATACATGGGGACCTCTTTCCTACGTAGAAACGGGGAAATCTATGGCGACGCAGACAGCTTAGACATAGCCGCAAAACAATTCCCGGCCTTTGCGGAACTGCTAATGATACCGGAAGAAAATATTTTTTCACATTTATATGACGTAGGGCGCGGCCTTGCAAACGGAGTCCCCTGGGGGCGTGGAAACGGATGGGTTCTTTATTCGCTTTCGGAGCTTATAGAGGTCCTACCCGAGGAGCATAGCAGCTATAACGACTTGATGGCGCTATATCACAGGTTATGCGGCGGGTACCTGAAATTACAAAATAAAAACGGTTTCTGGCATCAAGTATTAAACGATCATGATTCTTATGAAGAAACCTCATGTACCGCCATGTTTACCTACGCCATATCAAAAGGTGTGCGCCTTGGTTGGTTTCCGGATCCAGAGCGTTACATTGAGGCCGCAAGAAAGGGCTGGAAGGCCATATCAACGTTGGGCGTAGACAAGAGGGGCTATGTTTTTGCGGTGTGCAAAGGCTCCGGATACTCCTTTACGCGGGAATACTACAAAGAAGAGCTGTTTTGGGTCATTAACGATGCCCATGGCGTAGGGATCGTATTATTGGCAGCTTGCGAAATGGTTCTGCTAGAAGAATTTATTAAGGGTAGCTAGGGGCCCAAAATGGAAATCATGCAAGCCAGTCAAGCCGACTTTGATCCAAAACCACAAATGAGCCGCATATTCGTCGAGGGATTTTACCCCTGGATAAAACACATCAGCGATGACAAGGAAAAGCTGATAAATGTCTTTACTCACATGTTTATTCTTGATCAGTTTTACCTGGCTATTCAAGGCGATAAGATAGCCGCTATGGCAGCTGTAACCAGCGGTACATCCCCTGTAAATCTTTCAAGGAAGACATTTGCACAAGTCCTTGGCTTGGTGCGCGGCAATATTTTTTATATTGTTTTGCGGCGACACATGATGCATAACTCTTTGCCGTTTTCTACCAGCACAAAAACCGGGGTAATCGAATTTGTAGCTACATCGGTGGAGTTTCAAAAACAAGGCATAGGCTATAGGCTACTTTCGCATATATTAAATACCCTACCCCACAGCTCTTTCATGCTGGAGGTAGCCGATACCAACCCCGTAGCTATACGGCTCTATGAAAGGCTGGGGTTTAGAGAGTTTAAACGGGTTGCCGCATCCAAACGCAGCGGGGCCAACGCGTTTATTTATATGCGCTATTCCGCGGCTTTGAAGTTATAAATAGGCGTAATATGCATTTCAACTTCCACAGTATCTCCGATATGCGCGGTTATTTCCTCCATTGGTTTATATGCAAAAGGCGCTTCGTCTATAGTATTTCTACTAATCGTCGATGAATATATCCCTTTCATAGCCTGTTCAAACTGTGTAAGGGTAATCTTTTCTTTGGCAGCAGAGCGGCTCATAATCCGCCCGGCCCCATGAGGTGCGGAAGAATTCCAGTCCGGGTTGCCCTTACCTACGCATATTAGGCTGCCATCCCGCATGTTCATTGGGATAAGCACCCTTTCGCCGCGCTTGGCCGAAATGGCCCCCTTGCGCAGCACCTTTGACTCTAAGTCTATATAATTATGGGTTGTTGTAAAAGACTCCATGACCTTAAAGCCCACACGCTTTTCCAGTTCTTTTATTATGGCCTTACGGTTAATTTCCGCGTAACGCTGCAAAATAGCCATGTCGTGCAAATAATCATCCATAAGCGCCCCTTCGGCATAGGCAAGGGAGCGCTCGATATTCACTTTCTTCTTTTTTAAGTCCTCGATAGCTTTTTTTTGATACCATTCCGCAGCCATATTGCCAATATTACGGCTGCCGGAATGTACTACCAAAAACAACGCGCCGTCATCATTCTTATTTGCTCGGTAAGAAGTGGCCTTGCCAAGCTCGATAAAGTGGTTGCCGCCGCCAAGCGTGCCAATAGACAGTTCTGCCCTATCCAGCTTCATATGCTTTGCGCACCTTAGTGCAGATAAGTCAATCATATCGTTGTAGTGGTGGGGGGATTCGCGGATAGAAAACCCCGCCGGGATATACTTGTGGATTGCCTTGTCCAACTTGCTAAGCTCGATATGTTTATCTTTTAGCCGCACGGTTTCCATACCGCACCCGATATCCACACCAACCATGTTGGGGACGACCTTGTTGGTGATGGTCATCGTAGTACCAATGGTACAGCCCGCCCCTGCATGTACATCCGGCATAATGCGGATTTTACTGCCCTCCACAAAACTTTGGTTTAACAGGTTTTGTATTTGTGACATGGCGCTGGGCTCTATATTGTTTGTAAAAACTTTGGCGGTATTGTACTTTCCTTGGATTTCTATCATATTAATCTCCCTTATATAAATGAAAAACCTCACGCAAAAATGGCTATACCATAATTGCGTGAGGTTTATTATATAACATATTAATCTTCGTCTGTCAGGGCCTCTAGCATGTTCCTGGTCCTTACTGGCGCGTGATTAGGAAAACGCTCGGTTAATTCTTCTAGTATTACTCTTGCTTCGGCGTGACGCTCTTCATCTCTGTAATACAATGTGCCTAGAGCAAAAAGAAACTCCGCACGCCTGGCCGCTGTCGGGGGCATAAACCTTAGGGCCAGTTCCAAATCCACTAAGGCTTTGTAATAATCATTTGCATTAAAAGCGGCAAGACCCTCCGTAACGAACAGTACGCCCAAACGCGGATATGCGTCCTCCCGTATATATTCGGCTCTTTCTATTATATCACGGGGCATGCCCGTCATATCTATGTTGTCCAGCCGTTCGATGGCTTCCAAAAACTGTCCGTCTCTAAAAAGATTGTCGGTCTGATGGAAGCGGATGACGCGGTCTGCCAAGTCATATCTGGCTTCCCATGCAGCAACTTCCGCACTTTGCAGTTCGGCTAGAGCTTGCATTTCTAACAGCTCTTGGGCATGTAATTCGGCATCTGCTTCCCGAGTCTCCGCGGCTTCGTTTAACCTGCCGCGGTACTCCTGCAGCTGATTATCGTGTTGCCTGTCTATAGCGGGGTAAAACAATATATACATAACAGCAAATGTACATGCCATGCCAAGTATCAATGCTAAAATAATGTCTAAACGGAAAGTCCTAGCCTTTTTTTCTTGCACCGCAATAGCCTTGTACCGTGCCGTGGGTGCTTTTTCTGCGCCGGATCCCTTGCGGCCGGGGCGACTTAGATTAGCCCTTCGGGTATCAGGTCTAGTACGGCCCGGATTAATTACAGACAGATAATTAAGCGCGATTGTGTTTTGGACATCTATCGAAAGCACTCGCTCTGCCGAAGCGGCGGCTTTATCACGATTATTTTGTATTAGATAGCACAAAGCCAGCAAATTAAGAGCATCCACAAAATTGGGGTTAAGCTCTACAGCTCTTTTTAACTGGATTATAGCCAAATCATCGCTTTTTTGCTTTAAGTAGATAAGGGCCTGGTTGTATTTTGCCGCCGCATCGCTAAGTGCCTCAAGGGCTCGGCCATTTTTCCGGACTTCTTCCAGGTAGCCGATAGCCATGTTATTTTCTTTTTGCAGCGATTGGCTTACTACCCAATGCTTTAAGGCATCGCCTACATAGCCTATCTCAAACAAAGCCAGACCCAGCAAATTGCGAGCCTGGATATTATTCTTATTTACCGAAACACTACGGTTTAATAAATCTATGCCTTGCGTTAGGTCGCCGTTATTTAACTTGCTAAGTCCCTTGTTGTATAACTTATCAGATAAACGTACCGTACCTTTGTACAGCACCGTGTCTACTTTACAGGACGGGCAAACGGTGTTTTCTTTACAGTCTTTTTGGCAATTTGGACATTGCATATAACCACATCTTTCTTGTGTCTAATGTAACTGGTTGTTCAAAATTGTTAAGCTGTCGGTTCTTCGTTTTTTGAGGATGCTTGTTTACCCTTTGAAGGTGCCGGTTTGCTAGATATATGCTGTAATAAATCCATAATGTCCATAATTTCATCACGCACCGCGTCTTCTACTTCGTCTGCCGTACGGATAGGTTTGTACTTACTAATTTCTTCCTTGAAGTCGATCATCGAAGGGCCTCCAGTCTATTTTTCTACTTATGTTATTCTACCATATTCTTCAGAAGACGCAATAATATAACACTACTCTACAAAATTTTTCAAGAAATTTTCTCTTACATGCTCTTTTTGCAAACATTTACAGTTTGACTATGACATTAAATTCTTTCAGCCATGCGTTAATTTGCAAGAAATAAGCAATTGTTTGAGGTATTGTCATAAGCTGCCCATACCACGGTTGGTTGGTTTCTTCGTTTATTAAGCTCTCTATGACTTTTTTAGGAATTATCTCGCATATCGGCGAAGTACTGTCTTGTAGTACTACCTTTATCATATCCGATACCCTGCTCATATATGCCGGGTTGTGAGTTTTTGGGAAGGGACTTTTTTTACGCGAGATAATAGACCCGGGAAGCAACCCTTTTACCGATTCGCGAAGCAGGCCTTTTTCGCGGTCTTGGTGATTTTTATACGCCCATGGCACATTGTAAAGATACTCCACAAGGCGATGATCCAGAAATGGCGAACGTACCGTAAGCCCGGCAGCTACGCTCATCGTCTCGTTGCGGGTGGCTAAGTTTTGCAAGAACCAGTGAATGTTTAAGATGAACATTTGTCGGATACGCTTTTCGGTAGGCTCGTCATCATAAAGTGTATCCGCAGTGGCTATGGTTTTCTCGTAACGGGTGCGGACATATGCTTCCGGGTCAAATTTATTAAGGATATGCGGGGCAATGAAGCGACAGCGGTATTCTACCGATTGCGACCAAGGGAAGCTATCCGCCCATAAACGCTCTTCTTGTTGATACCATGGATATCCGCCGAAAATTTCATCCGCGCCTTCACCGGATAGGGCTATCGGCACGGATTCTCTAACTTTTTGGCTAAAAAGCAGCAATGCCGCGTCTACGTCGCCCATACCGGGCAGACCCCTGGCCTCCATTGCGGGAACCAGAGCATCTGCTAGCTCGTCTGAGCCTAGTATTATGCGGTGATGGCGCGCTCGCAAGGCAGATACCATAGTTTTTATAAACTCATTATCATCCTCTGGCTGAAACTCCGTTGGGCTGAAATGCTTATCATTGCCAAAATAATCCACCGAAAAGGTCTCTTTACAGCTCGAGAGAGCCGCAACAATACTGGAATCAAGCCCACCCGATAAAAACGTACCAAGTCCAACATTTTTTGGAGTTATGCTTTGACGGGCAACAGAGTCTTTAAGCAGGCTACGGATCTGCGCAGTGGTTTCGTCGAATGTACCCGTATGGGGTCGCGCGCGTAGTTGCCAGTAATTACACGCAGTTAAACCTTGGGTCTTTGAATACGTTGCCCAGTGGCCGGGTTTTAATTCACGGATGTCTCTAAAAACAGATATCCCAGGAGTACGGCCCGGGCCAAGCAGCAGCAGTTCGGCAATGCCTTCCATGTCTATTATAGGCTGTATCAGTGGGTGGCATAATAATGTTTTTGTGTCCGACGCGAACGCAAACCCATGAGAACCTACCGAGTAAAAAAACGGTTTAAGCCCAAGCCTGTCACGAGCCATAAACAGCCGCTCGCTATCCCATATGGCAAAGGCATACATGCCCAAGAATTTGTCCAAACACTGCTCGCCCCAAGCCATATATCCATGCAAAACTACTGCCGCGTCTGAGTTATCTTGCAGGCGATAGCCCAATGTCCGTAGCTCTCTGGTTAGTTCTTCTTTATTGTATATTTCCCCGTCAAAGGTAAGCACATACGCTCTTTGACCAAGCACGCCACGAAGTGGGCCACGCCCTATGTTTAATGCAGTTATTCGAGTATGTAGTAGGCATACATCCTGTGATATAAAGGTGCCGTGTTCGTCTTGCCCGCGCTTTTTTAGTGACGCAAGCATAGATTCGCATACAGTTGCCGCCGTCAAAGTATTGCCGCCATAGCCTATTAGCCCGCCAATTCCGCTCATTCATTCACGCTCCTAAAGAAAATATGAAATGTCAATGTGTGTAATTCGCCTTATTATCGTATTCTATGCATAGGGGTTAGGTGAAAATGCGCTGGTTGACGGGATATGATCCCGAAACTACAATTAAGCGAAATATATAAAAATGGTCTGATCCCATCAGAGCCGATAGGATTTACCAAAGGAGTCACGCATGTCATCTAAATCATCACTCGCATCCGAATCTATCCGTGACATGGAGCGCGGCAGATCTGTGTTGCTGACTTTTGGCGTACAAGGCCGCATTTTAAAACGCAAAATAGCATTAACAGGTTTTATATGCCGCGTTTTTCTTTTCTTTATCTTTAACCCAATTTTTCTTTTGCGCGCACGTTTCTTTTCAAATATTTGGCATAGCCGTAAGGTTTCTGCTATACGCATTGTCCGTTTTTTTTGCCCCTTTAGTTCTATAGGGCACCAGTTAGACATATCGCCTCACGGGCATATTGTGGTTATCAACCATCCAACTTTAAATGACCCTATTTGTGCTTTGCTTTACATACTTGGACTGTATCCCGAACGTGAAATAATCGTCCCTGTAAACCTGCCCTGGTTTGAAAGCATTTGCCGTTACCGCTCCAAGTTATTAAAAGTCGGCGTTAATCTTGTACCAATACTTACACCTCAAACCCTTAAACGGCTGGGTACAAATGAAAATATCGCAACGATGCAATCAACGTTTATGGCAAACTATGTCGCCGAGTTTACTGGTACATTGTCTCGCGGAGGGCTAGCAATTGTGGCGCAACAAGCCACCCGCCAGCGATATCTTTTTACAAATCCCGCTCAAGCTGAAAACGGCGAGGATATACTTGCTACAATATCTTTGCTTTTATTAGGCCTTCGCCGCGGGAAGCTTCTTGACAAGAATCTCTTTATCCCAGTTGGGATAATACCCCATGATATTAACGCTAAACCAAGGCTCAATATTTTCCGCAAATACAAGCTTAATGTTGGCAAGCCTATACTGGCCGCAGACCTGGCTGCAATCAAAAATGCCGCAAGGCGGCCCGCGGATTTGTATATGCTGCTTAGGCTGATGGAGCTTCTACCGCCAGAATATCATTTCGAAAGCATGAAAATTTCGTAACCGGAATGTAATCTGATATAATATGCAGCGTTGGTTCTGCCAGCGCTGGAGTGAGGGAGTTTATGCGAACGCGTTTGCACCGCAAATGTGTGAGATGAGGACGGCGTCCTCATTTTAGGAGGGTATACATGCCAATTAATATGGTTTCATGGAATGTTAACGGCCTACGCGCCTGCATGGGCAAGGGTTTTATGAATTTTTTGGACGGCAGCTATGACCTGGTAGGCCTGCAAGAAACCAAAATGCATCCATCCCAGGCCGATTTTTCTTTCCCTGGCTATCACCAGTATTGGAACTCAGCCGAAAAAAAGGGTTACTCTGGTACATTGGTACTATCAAAGGTCGAGCCGCTAGGTGTGACCTACGGCATGGGCATCCCTGAGCATGATAACGAGGGGCGCGTCATCGCGTTGGAGTTTGAGAATTTCTATTATATTAATGTGTACACACCCAACGCACAGCGCGGGCTTTTAAGGCTTGACTATCGTATGACTTGGGAGGACGCCTTCCGCAACTACTTAAACAGCTTTAACAAACCCGTAGTAGTATGCGGGGACTTGAATGTAGCTCATAAAGAAATTGACCTTACACACCCAAAGCCCAATGTCAAAAACGCGGGCTTTACTCCAGAAGAACGGGCAAAAATGACAGAGCTGCTGGCCGCCGGGTATGTAGACACTTTCCGCCACCTATACCCAGATAAAAAAGAAGCATATACATGGTGGTCATATATGGGTCAAGCCCGGCAAAAAAATGTTGGCTGGCGTATCGACTATTTCCTGGTATCACAGGGCTTAGCCGCCGCAATAAAAGAAGCGAATATATATCCCCATGTTTTAGGGTCAGACCATTGTCCTGTGGGGCTTGTAATAGATTTATAGGAGGTCGTAACAGAAAATGAAAAAACTGTTCATATACCTTAAGCCATACTGGCCGTTTTTGGTCTTGGCGGTACTTCTTCTTCTGGGCCAGGCCATGGCGGAGCTTTATCTACCAACCCTAATGGCCGAAATAGTCAACGAGGGCATAGTGCCCGGCATAGAAGAAGGCGTAACCCAGACGCATTTCATATTGCGCACAGGGGGGCAAATGCTGTTTGTGGCTCTACTGGCTGGACTTGCATCCATTTCTGCCGCGTACATCTCGCCCAGGGTTGCGGCCGGGGCAGCCCGCGATATGCGGCGCGACTTATTTACAAAAGTCGAAAATTTTTCTCAAGGTGAGTTTGATAAATTTTCTTCCGCGTCTTTAATCACACGTTGCACAAACGATGTGGCGCAAGTTCAAAACTTGGCCAATGTCACTGCCAGGCTACTGCTTTATGCCCCAATTATAGGTATAGGCGGGATAATCATGGCTGTAAGCCGTTCTGTTAGCATGAGTTGGATTATCGCGCTGGCGGTAATTGTGCTTTTGGGCTTTGTATTGATGATAATCTCCGTTGTTATGCCCAAGTTTAAAATCTTGCAGCAAATGGTGGATACCCTAAACAAAATTTCCCGAGAAATATTGCATGGCTTGATGGTAATACGCGCATTTGGCACCCAAAATCATGAGAAAAAGCGCTTTGACGGCATTAACACAGATTTACGCGACACAGGGCTGTTTATTGGGCGCGTGATGGCGGTGGCTGGCCCGGCTATTACCTTTATAATGGGCGGCACACAAATCCTTGTAGTATGGGTTGGCGCAAACCATGTTGCCGCGTCCAACCTGCCTATAGGCGACATGATAGCCTTTATGCAGTACGCAATGCAGGTAATCATCGCGTTTATGATGATGTCTTTTATGCTGGTGATGGTACCAAGGGCAATGGTATCGGCGGCACGTATCGCGGAAGTGCTGGATACAGAGTTGGTTATTACAGACCCGGATAGACCGGTGGAATTTGCTAAAGACTCCAAGCTGCAAGGACATGTAGAATTCGAAAATGTACGCTTCCGTTACCCCGGAGCGGAAACAGATGTAATATCGGAAATAAGCTTTACGGCTTTGCCCGGGCAGACAACCGCCATTATTGGCGCAACAGGCTCCGGCAAATCTACGGTTGCTAACCTGCTGCTGCGTTTCTACGACGTAAGCGACGGATGCGTAAAGGTTGACGGCGTGGATATAAGGCAAGTCCGCCAGGCAGATCTAAGAAACAAAATCGGATTTGTACCCCAAAAAGGCCAGCTCCTGACCGGGACTATCGCATCAAATATCCGCTATGGTATGCCAGACGCCACAGACGAAGAAGTAGCAACAGCAGCAACCGTTGCCCAAGCAATAGGGTTTGTAGAGGAAAAAGACGATAAATTCGAGTCGGAAATTGCGCAGGGCGGTAGCAATGTATCAGGAGGCCAGCGCCAAAGGCTTTCTATTGCCAGGGCCCTTGCTAAAAATCCCGAGATTTTGGTTTTCGATGATAGCTTTTCGGCCCTGGACTTCCAAACAGATGCTAAACTCCGCAAAGCGCTAAAAGAGCATACTTCAGAGGCTACGGTGATTGTTATTGCCCAGCGAGTAGGCACGATTATGAATGCAGAGCAGATTTTGGTACTGGACGAAGGGCAGATTGTAGGGCGCGGGACTCATGAGGAATTGCTGGCTTCCTGCCCGGCTTATCATGAGATTGCGTCTAGCCAAGGGACGGTGTAGCAGAGCGCAAGCGCGCACTTGCCATTTTTGACAACAACGTTGAGGCTAAAAAATCAAGATTGACTAGGTAACAATGCAAAACAAAGCATAAACATCTAAAAAACGAACGATCGCTTTTGGCAAAAGTGTCAAAACCAAAAAGCAACGATTTCTTTTAATTTAGGTGACTGCGTAAGGAGGCATAGACCACCCATGTCTGATAATAATCGCAAAGAACGCCCGCAACAACGCCAAATGGGCGGCTTTGGGCGCCGTAATCCCGGTATGCCAGTAGAAAAAGCTAAGGATTTCAAAGGCAGTATGCGACAGTTGATAAGATATCTTGGCGCAGAGAAGCCTATAATTGCCTTGATATCCATTGTAGCAATAGCCTCTACTGTAATATTTGTTATAGGCCCTTATATTTTGGGCTCGGCAACCGACGAGGTCTTCACAGGTATGATGCTACAAATCGAAGGCATCGGGGGCATTGATTTTAGCCGGCTAGCTTCCATTTTGCTGGCTTTAGTAGTACTGCATATCGTAGGCATCGCCTTTGACTACACTCAAGGCTTTATCATGGCCGGGGTAAGCGCGCGTATTACTTACCGCCTGCGCACCCAAATGAGCGAAAAGATACACCGCCTTCCTTTTAAATACTTCGATAAAAACACTCATGGCGACGTACTTTCGCGCATTTCTAATGATGTAGATACCATCAGCAGCACCCTAAGCCAGGGCATGGGCCAAATGGTCATGAGTTTTGCTCAGGTTATAGGCATAATCATTATGATGCTTATGATAAGCCCAATGCTTACACTGGTGGCCATGGGGATATTGCCGCTATCGGCAATATGTATGACTTTTATCGTAAAGCGCTCGCAAAAACATTTTAAGATACAGCAAAAAAGCTTGGGCCAGCTTAACGGCCACATCGAGGAAATGTTTACAAGCCATGTCGTAGTAAAGGCTTTTAACGGCGAAAAAGCTTCCGTTGAAGCCTTTGATGTCCATAACAATGAGTTATACCAGTCCGGTTGGAAGGCTAATTTCCTTTCTGGCCTGATGATGCCCATAATCGGTTTTATAGGTAATTTGGGGTATGTTGGTATAGTTGTTGTGGGCGGGGCCCTGGCGGTCAGTGGGCGTATCTCTCTTGGTGGTATACAGGCATTTATCCAGTATTCTCGCCGTTTTGGCCAGCCTGTGGCGCAGCTTTCCGGTGTAGCCAATATTTTGCAGCAAACCGCCGCCGCTGCCGAGCGTGTATTCGCGTTTTTAAACGAAGAAGAAGAATCTCCGGAGCATGCCACCCCTGTTTTGCCAGAGCAAATAAAAGGGCATGTGCGTTTCGAAAATGTACATTTTGGTTATGATCCCAATGTACAGGTAATCCGTGACTTTACAGCAGAAGTTAAACCCGGCCAAAAAATAGCCATTGTTGGCCATACAGGGGCCGGTAAAACTACTATAGTCAAACTCTTGATGCGTTTTTATGATGTAAACGAAGGCACGATATCCGTAGACGGTGTGGATATCCGCGAGTACACACGTGATGGGCTTAGGTCACATTTTGGCATGGTACTTCAAGATACTTGGCTGTTTAACGGCACAATCGAAGAAAATATCCGCTACGGCCGCTTGGGCGCTACCGACGATGAATTGAAGCAGGCCGCAAGGGCGGCGCAGGCCCATCATTTTGTACGGGCGCTACCAGATGGGTATCAGATGACAATAAACGAAGAGGCCGATAATATCTCTGCCGGCCAGAAGCAGCTCTTGACAATAGCGCGTACCATTCTAGCCGACCCGGACATATTGATACTCGATGAGGCCACCAGTAATGTAGATACCCGTACAGAGGTATTGATACAAAAGGCCATGGATAACCTGATGAAGGGCCGCACTAGCTTTGTAATAGCCCACAGGCTCTCTACGATTCGGAGTGCGGATTTGATTTTGGTCATGCAAGAAGGCGATATTGTGGAGCAAGGCAATCATGATGAGCTTCTGGCACAGGATGGGGTTTACTCGGCGCTTTATAATAGTCAGTTTGATGTAGTAGAGTGATGAAACTAGGCATTAACCATAGGTATTTATGCGCTTTTTTGGCTTTTTTCATAATAATCGTGCTAATAGCGGTGTTTGGCACAAG
>Ga0123355_10001939_pt1 | contig 29157 bp, 5 predicted proteins | sample TergutEmb28metaG_3_FD_89872 | JGI IMG/M metagenome (GOLD analysis project Ga0123355, IMG submission 89872) | Embiratermes neotenicus P1 segment gut microbial communities from Petit-Saut dam, French Guiana - Emb289 P1 | ecosystem: Host-associated > Arthropoda: Insects > Digestive system > Gut ... | reverse complement strand
GATTCTGCACCGAATGATAGCAAGCATTTCCTGACCTCAATCTGCTCTTAATTTCTTCCGCAATAGAATTTTGATTTGTTAAAGTTGTTCCCAAATATTTAAACTCTTCCACCCTCTCGAAGGCACTATTATCAATCCTCAAACTGTGAATTCGTCCTGCATTCTGATCTCGAGACATGACCGTGTACCTAGTTTTACTGTGTAAAACTGCAGTAAATTGTAATACATGAGAAGGCTTTCTTTTTCAAGAAATCTCCCTCAAGAGACCTGGTGAACTAGTGCTTAAAAATTAGTGTTTGGTATGGCACTAACACTCATATAGAACGATTCGAAACAAAAGTGGGAATTAGTTGGCAGTCTACTGTAAGATCGAGTCGAAGTTCTAACGAAATGATTTTAGGTGTACCAGTAGAACACCCTTTGAAAATTCAACGGGAAGTTTTGGGAATTTTCCTCTCAAGCTATTGTTTATACTAATAAATTTCCCAGTGTCCTACTCTTACATATCATAGCCCTGAGGGACATTTTAAAATCAATATTTTACTCAGCATGTTGGCGCTATCATCTTTACAAAATTAGTCTAAGCTGGACACTTTGTCTGCTGGGTTCTTTGCTGTTAAGTTTCCATGGAAACTAAATACAAATATCAAGACACTTCCTTGTATTAGCATACTAGTTTGCAGCAATAGACGGTACTGGGATGTATGCTTTGGTTGGTATTATTGCGTCGACCATTGCCGAAAAAATATTAACTTTGGATCACATTGGTACACTGTTATTATCAGGCTCTCTCTATTCTGTCCTGAGTAGGGAGTCTTCGGTATTTTGAAGTTATTGTGTGACTCGTAGGAACAAATTAAAATACACCCATACTAAGAAATAAAAGGCAAGGGCATTGTTGGTTGTACAAAAAGGTACAGCTCTATTATTATTATTATTATTATTATTATTATTATTATTATCATCATCATCATCATCATTATCACCATCATCTCCTTTATGCAAGCTATTTATACTTATGTTCCTCAGACAAAATATGTCCCTACGGAATACAGTGTTGCAGCTACTCTGTTGTTACTATTCATGGTGCTTATATCGTTAGTTTCAATGTTGAATCTATTGTACTTTTACATTATTACTTTCCGAAGTATGTGTGCAGTGCCCAATATGGGTGTTTTCTGTAGTTCCTTGACTTCATGTTTTCCTGGTATGTTGCTCACGTATTTTCTGAATGACTTTGAAACAGTCCCAGTCGCCCCTATTAATACTGGTATCACCTCTGTTTTTACATTCCATATGGGCCGTATTTCTGTTGTACGGTATTTATATTTTAGAATCTTCTCGGCTTCTTTTTTAATCACATTTCTGTCTCCTGAGATTGCAACGTCTATTAACATACTTGTTCTCTTTTCATTATCACGGATTATAATGTCTGGTTTGTTGTTGGGGATAGTTCTGTCAGTTTGTATTTGTTGGATCCACAATGTGGTTACCTTGTCTCCTTGGCTTGTTTCTACTGATTTTGGCACAAGTTCATGCCAGTGTTTTTGTCCAGTTGTACCCCTCTTTCCTTGCATATGTTGAAGTGCAGTTGTGCACACACTCTATCATGTATTTTTATGTACTGTTCTTTTGCCAGTATTGGGCAGGCTGATATTATGTGGTCTATTGTCTCGTCAAATTGTTGGCAAAGTCTGCACTTGCTATCTTTATTATTATTATTATTATTATTATTATTATTATTAAATCATCAAGCAGCTGTCTTCCAAGACCTGTGAAGTTCACAAAACCTGTCACACGAATATGTACATTACAGGTCAGCCCGACTTGACAGATGGTGAGTCTAAATCTTCGGACTGAGATCGTTGTATTACTCTGCAAGTGTTTCAAAGTTCCCCAGAACGCGTGTAAGGTAAAGCAGAATTACGTCCGACTGCTGAAGAGTCCTCGTTTGGACTGCTACTAATTTCAGGGCATAGCATCTATACGAAGCGCGTAATAGGTATGCTGGTTGATCAGGTCGCTTACAGTTATAAGTGGCAACTACAAATAGACCTTTGTGCTTAATGGGGTGATAATTGGTAAAATTCGAAAAATCTCTCGAAGAAAGTGTCCCAAAAGCATTTCGTGTCCCAGGGGTAGAAGGATGTAGGTACTCCAATATGTAATGCACATACTTCGCAGAATTATTGGATGTGATTTTGCATATTTAATTATTGTAAGTGAATATTTGCAACAGTGAGTCATTGATGCAAATAGCTGGGTGGTGGAGAGAGAAAGTAACAAGAGGATCGGCTATAAGATACCCAGGTGTTATTAAAGTCAAGTAAAGTGATCCCGTTACAGGCCCGGTGTGGCCCAGAGGGTGGTAGAAATATAGCTCTAATCTTCCATGACCACGACACTAGAAGAGGGTGAGAGGTCAGCAGGACGCCTCGGCTGCACTTTACCCCCGGGAAAGACCCGGTATCCGTTGTACAGGAGGGTGGGTGGGCCCCAGGGCCGGTCTGGACGGACGGAAAATCTCGTCCCACCAGGATTCGATTCCGGACCGTCCAGCTCAGTGGCTATACCGACTGAGCTACCCGGCCCAAGCACAGGTGTTATTAAGATGCAGAAATCAAGGGTAAAGGCATGGTCATGACGCGTGGAAGACTTGGGACAAGTATGTAGCCTACTTTACGAAGTCCGAAAGGTCATTGTTACAAGACCCCAACACTGCTCCCCACCCTCAGCGACTATAATTGGGTCTACAACATCCCATCCCGTATATCAAGATCCACTTTAAACCTTCCATCTACGCCTGGGCATGAGCATGGACAGCCATATTTTCTTTCACGGTTTCCCAACAAAATTCTGTATACCCAGGTCTGTTCCTGTGAGACTTACAACGCAATAGAAGCCGCAATTACAAAATATACAAACTTACCAAGCCTCAAGAATAAGAAGATAAAGGATAAGGAAAAGACGTCGACCGACGTTTTTGACACTTCTGACAGGCTGGCTGAATGAGTCTCGTCATATACCATTCGTTATTACCATGTTCAGAACACAGGAATAACAACATTTAACGGATTACTACGCTTACTTAACGAACACATGCGGCATTACCGCAAAGCACAATAATACGGCGCCATATCCAATTTTACCACACTCGTAACACCAGTTTTTCGAGGTGAAGGTGCATTAGACAGACGTGCCAGAAACGCGGAGTGTGGCCGATGAAAATGAAAGTGATGTCAAATGTGCGAGTAAGGACGGAGCTCAACAGGGTTTACTGACGGAAAATCAATATGATGTTGGTCCACAGTCTGAACCATCCTGTTCATCTACAGAACCTCATTTAATACCTCAAGTAGATCTAAGCACTCTGTCTGTCATCCGAATATATCTGAAGATAAATCCAAACGTTCGGCTTCTAGGTTGAAAGATTTAAATCCTCCAAAAAAGGGATGAGAAATTACAATCTCTTTATGCCAGCGATAGGAACGCTGTGTATCGTTTTCTTGCAGGATGGCAAATTTAGTTTAATGTAATAATTTGGAATCTCATGGACGCCCTTGGCCAAAAACACGAAAGAAACGGCCCCGATTTGTTAATTCCTTGAGGCTGAATTTGAAAGCTACGTTGATCCATAATGCAAATAAATATCCAATTCTAATATAGTTATGGCCTTCATATGAAGAAATCACAAAACCGTATGCGCCGTCTTGTAAAGCAAGTCTTTCAAATAATGAGGAGAAATGTGTTTTTAATTTTATACTTTTTGTAGCAACTTCACATGTGTTGCTGCGTTTCAGTATTGCCTGCTAGCTCAATTCCAGTTCTGCTTGGCGTGGTTTGAAAACGCGAGTTTGAGACATGAGCAAGACGTGTATACAATATGTGCTTGCTCCTTCAGCAGCTATTTTTTGCCAGAACCACTGTCTTAAGAATAAAGCTTTGTGCAACAAACATTTGCTTGTTCTTTGGCAATAGTTATATTTTGTAGCGCAGCTGTTAAACCTTACGGACGAAAGGACCGTGTACGTGCCGTACTTTGCTTTTTATTGCTGGCAGATGTTCCCAAAATCGGCCACCACTGGTAGCTGTACGTATCAACGCAATTCTTACGGTGAAGAACAATCCGTATTAAATGCTACAAAATACGAAAAATCAATAAGGACAATATTATTTATTTAATACATATTTATTTTTCTCTTAAGCTACAGATGTATTTTTTACGTTCCTACTAACCTCACATATCCAAATAGACACACCCGATTGTCTCTATGACCAGAATCTTAACAAAATTTCGCATCACAAATCTTGACATAGTGCTTCAACTGGGCTGTGTGAAAATCCGCTCTTACTCGTATGAAAAGGACAGCCCATTATGGAAAAATCTTCAATCAGAAGGATAACGGCCAATTTGGTACGCAACGATCCTAAACACAAGAATGCCAATAACCAATTTCTTTGATGCTTATGTGACCGTGCACCACTCATACAATAATATAAATAGCCAACTAGATGCAACAATAATAATTTTATTAATAATTTCAATCAGCTCAACATGTTTCGGGCGATAATTTCGCCCATCCTCAGGAGCACTAGACAGCTTACAGCTTTATACCACATGCTGTAAACACAGTCTAGTGCTCCTGAGGATGGGCGAAATTATCGCCCGAAACATGTTGAGCTGATTGAAATTATTAATAAAATTATTATTGTTGCATCTAGTTGGCTGTTTATGTTATTGAACCAACTGCTTGTTAATCCTGAAGGAAAGGATTACATTCTGGATACAAAGCTGCGTCAGATACCGATGTTTCGAGGCAAGGTAATGTCCTCATTCTAGGACCTATTAGTCCTTGAATGTGAGGACACAACCTAGCCTCAAAATACCGGTTGTATGATCAGCCACTGATGCCACCTCATGTCACAGAAGAACAGAATCCTCGGCCACTACCCTGTAAAAGACAAGATACTCACAATCCAGAAGCTGTCGTGACTCCACTACATGGTGTAATAAAATTCTTTTAAGAAAATGGGCCAAAGTGACAATGGAGTTCTCTATAGAAGGCAAGATTCTGGGAAATCAGCAAGGCGAGAATGAAAGGAGAGATATTTTTAAGTCCGCTGATTCAAGAAAACTCATTTCAAAGAGCGCATATGATGAAAGTTTGAGAGAAATTGTAGCGCAGATTGGACAGCAATCACAATTTCTTCAGGAACTAAATTGCGGAAAATTACGAGTGACTTAAGTGAAAATTTATCACTGCCCACACTGTCACGGGATACGCAGGTCATTGAAGATTCATTTTCTGTAATCGTATATAGACTTTTCTTTTCAACAAATATGGATGCTTTAGTTATGAGTATTGGTGAAACTTCATCACTAAATACTCACGAAATAGAAGCGATACGAGGGCAAGTGGAGTCCGAGAATTATTGACTGGGCACTGTTGGTCACTGGTAAGGCACACCACACAGACGAAACGTAAAAGCGAATCGTCAAAAGCTAAATTTTATGTGAGGTTACAATACTGTTCTTTTGTCTCTATATTATCCCCAGTTTACTTTCAGATTCGTTCAAAATTTCTAGGTGATGCGCGAATTCCAGGTCGTTCATGAACTCGCCGTTACGTAACTACGAGATTCACCCTTTTTTACACTTGACAAAAACCTCTTTGTTTCATCCAGTGTAACAGATAAAGTGAATCCATTCAACTGGATATAGAGCCCAACAGTTAAGGAACACTACTAGGCTCTTAAAAGGGATTGTTTCTTGGAGCTATCTAATTATATAATAAGTTTATATATTAACATTACAGGAATGACACATTTCAACTAATACAAATATTTCCAGAAACATACACTAATATTACGCAATTAAAATTTCATATTCTGTTAAACATGAATTGCAAATAAGATTAGCAGCATAAGAACAGTAATTTTATGCAGTTTTGTTGCTTTTAGTAGCACATTCTACAAACTTATGTTGATATGAGATCTAGAATTGCGTTAAAACATAGGATTACTCTCACCCGACAAAGAGAGTTTTCTTCTGTTTCATAACAGGTGATTGAACCATGAAACCTTTCTGTACTTTACATACGTGTATACATCCAGTCTTTCCCATGGTCTCACTAGGTCTCAGAGTCTTTTTGATTGATTCTGCAAAATAAGTTTCGGAATTATTTCGTCTACAATTTCATCTGTCAGGTTTATTTATCGATATTTGTCTGTCTTCTTCAATTTTAATCTGTACTGACTGTATCTTCAGTTCCATGCACTCCTGAAGATTCAAGCCTTCTTTAACACCGATATAACATCAAATCTTTCATCTTCATTGCTGCACTGAGTGCAGCCTTTAATCACTCTTAAGAAGTTCATCCCTGTTATTGACTCTAATCAAATGACGTATCTTGGCTTATTTATCTAACATTAACAACCTGACAACAAAGCTGGTATTGCAGCCACTAAAGGAAATGTTTCTATTTTTGTTCCTTTGTTTAAGTCTTTAAGGTTCGTCTAAAGGTGCTACATATTTTACATTACGGAATATGTTTGCTATGCAGACATCTACGTACAATGCGTTTGTTATAGTGCTTACAGATAAACGAATGATACATGCCACCTAATATATAACTATCAGCTTATTGTAAATGTAATTGGAGGCCTACCTATAAACGCCAGGAAACAAATAAGCCGCTTATATAAAACTGCTAATGTATATGAACATCGTACCAGAGCATGGAAACAGAAGACAAATATAAAATAAATCAATTATTTTCCTGTCAACGAAGAAGTAATTAAAGGACATGAAAATCTGCAGGCACCTACTACATTTTCATTTCGGAAAACTTTAAAGTTGTATACTTGTGAAGACTGGAGACGTATGGATTTATACCCTGAGAATAGAAGTCTCAATAAACACAACGAATTTCGTAATAGAAAATTCCTCTTGATAAATTTCTAGGAAATGAAAAGATGATAGAGTGATGAAACGCTGTGTAAATTTATACACAAGCGCGGAAAGTTTTACCACCAATCTTGGAACGAAGAAGTACAGGAGACAGTTCTGTTTTGTATTCAGGTTGCACCAGTCCCAAGAACTCTACAGAGATCTCCTGTTCTAACTGAAATTTATCGAAGTATTCGCCTCTGTCTAGGCCAGTGATTGTGGAGTAGATTGAAAAGGAAGGGTAGAATAACGTTACCAAAGTACGTGACGTACCGGTTGGCAGTTATGCTACTCATTTAAGAGGTCCCGGATGTTATTATCGTCCATGGTCGTGCTGTCAGTTTCTCCATTCTAATGTTGGGATGAAACCTCAATATGCCATGACCAGTTCCTTAAAATTGTTTCAATTTCGGTAGCGGCGATTGCTATGCGATTCAGGAGTATCTAAAATATACAGTAGAAATATCATCTTTTAGTAAACCAAGTTTAAATTTCAACATTATCTTTCAACATTACCCTGTCCGTCTCTGCTTCCAAAATACCACTTATCAGCGCTGCGTAGCCCACCGCAAGATTTAACATAATTAAATAAGAGTTCCATATTTTGTTAAAATCTACCCGATGATCCCGATTATTTTCGCCTAGGTGTAATACAGGTAACGATTATGAGCGCTTTTTAATATCCAGGAAATACGTCTGAATGAATATTTGTAAATTAATTCGCTAAAACATAGAGATTAATCGGACACGACACGCTTTAACAAAAAGCAAACTTTTAGCGGACACTGAAAACTGTCACATTACGTCACTCCATCCCAAGTGGAAGGGGTCATTAAGAATTTTAAATTTTGCGAAAAGGGAAGGAGCGGCGTTAGGCCCTGAAGCACATCGTACATCCTGGAAAGAGAAAACTCGTCAGAAAATTAATTCGCTTCCCTACCCTATTGATCGCATTGCCAATACCGAGGGTGGGATTCTTGATCGTATTCTCAAAGGCTACTTAAGGACGGAACAGCATTATTGTAGTTTTAGGATTTCTCTTAATTAAAGCAGCTTCGAGTTCTGCCAGTTATTAACTATGAGAGTTTCATATTTCCTACTTGTTGCCAAATCGCTCTAATACTTGATTACAAAATGATTCCAGCTTCCAAAGAATAACAAGTAGAATAATTAGGTTTCCATGTTGTGCGTGCGTGCGTGCGACTGAATTTCAGTTTTTGAAACATATTTCCGTTATTGACGAAATTTCCTATTTGTCGTTGGATCCAACCAAAAACGATATAATTATTAACGTCCTAATTCAGCAATGGTAACATTACTGGTATGGGAACAGCGCGATTCCAACTTTGTTGTTGAATAATGTTCAATATATTTTAGTGCAGGTCCCTAATTAATAAAAACAGTAGGAAATGCTAATTAATAAAAACAGTAGGAAAAGCTACTTACTTCAATCTATGAAACACATTTTTCAAATATGTTTCCTGCTACAATAATATAAACAGCCAACTAGATGCAACAATAAAAAATTTTATTGATAATTACAATCAGGTCAACATGTTTCGGAAGATAATTTCGCCCATCCTCAGGAGCACTAGACTGTGTTTACAACTTGTGGTATAAAGCACCGACGATGCTGCCAGCAGGCAGCATCGTCGGTGCTTTATACCACAAGTTGTAAACACAGTCTAGTGTTCCTGAGGATGGGCGAAATTATCTTCCGAAACATGTTGACCTGATTGTAATTATCAATAAAATTTTTTATTGTTGCATCTATTTGGCTGTTTATATTATTGTATCAGTGATGCACGGTCACACAGACATCAAATATTTCCTGCTGTCTTGCGATAGTTCATTTGTGGGAGATATGATCTATTAATGGAAATACAGGCCTAGTATGGGCCTCTTTTCTAAGTGCACATGATACAGACACGCAGTTTTAAGTTGTCCTATCCCGTTAAATATTCAATACTGCAAGATGTTTTAAACGAAATCTGCAGATATTTTGCCGTCTACATTATATGTAAAAGGTAAAATGATCCCGTTACAGGCCTGGTGTGGCCCAGAGAGTGGGTAGAGGTATAGCTCTACTCTTCTATGACCGCAGCAATAGAAGGGGGTGAGTGGTCAGCAGCATGCCCCGGCCGCACTTTACCCCCGGGAAAGACCCGGTACCCATTTTACAGGAGGCTGGGTGGGCCCCAGGGCCGGTTTGGACGGGCGGAAAATCCCGTCCCCACCGGGATTCGTTCCCGGACCGTCCAGCCCACAGTCAGTCGCTATACCGACTGAGCTACCCGGCCCATCTATATTATACGTACTTTGTGTATTTCCAATTTAATTCCTTAGATATGAACTTAAGGTACAAAGTGGGAGTCAGAGCGGGCTGTAAAAAACAAAAAATAATGCGACCGGTTACTTACAGTGTAGATCCCCCCCCTCCCAACAATAACATTTTTCATATGCATCATGGAAGTGCTTTCAGAGGTGAAACATACTGTCGGACAACTACTAAACTTGTATTATGAGTTTATTTTATGGAATTTCTGTATGGAGTTCATAAAATGTAGCTACAACTACGGAAGCAGTTTGTTTTCATTCAGCTATCCTGTACTCTTCCCGATCCTGAACACAGTCCGTCACTGATAGTTTACAAATGACTCTACATTTGGTTTACACGAAAGCATTAGTAAACTATGAATATTACAGGCGGATGACGGTAGGGTAATGTTACCATAACCTATATTTCCACTACTTATTCGTTACTATCGCCTGGCCGCAGCTGCAACTTCACTGGCATAATTACCTGCTGGATAGCATGACATTCCAGGCGCTTTGTGATGTTTGTGATAGAAAGATAAAAATGAGTAGCCACATTTACCAGTGTAACTGGAAAGAGACAGTTGTTGAACATGGGCAGGTGTTTAACCGTCATTCGCCTGGATATAATTAAAACAACCATGACATCAACTCAGCAGACAAACTTTGGGTTAAAATACAAAATTGTTGCCCCTTGGAAACATGTGCCACACACAGCGTGAAAATATGTTTTGATAGCGGCTTGGCGATAGCCATAGCGATTGACAGTTGAAAAACAAAGAATAGAATTGTTACGGTCACTGTGTGGGAAGGGCCAGAGACGAGGGACACTAACTTACTTACAATTGAACGTATTTGCACTTTCACCACATACGTGAAATCAAAGAAGGATATGCTACTACTACTTATGAAATTGGAGGTAACATAAGGGACAGAAAATCCGAACACTTTCCTGAAGAACAAAACAGTAATAGCTGAAAAAGCGACTGCATTTTATACACCATTTTTCCTGAAGGAAACAACCCGCCGCCAAATTAATATGGGATCAATACCATAACGAACTTTACTACGCTACAAGAAGGTCTAACTGAGCTAACAGTGAAGCTAAACATGCCGGAAGGCCTCTCCTGCTTCCTGATTAGGTGTTTGGTTTACAAGTTTGTGAATTATTTTAGATACCATGCATAATTCCACAGTGGCTGCTTCAGTAGTGCTAAAAGGAAACAGCGAACAACTTTGGCAGTGGAAATCAGAAGCCGTGAGTGTGTACGAACAGATATTATTAAGTGCAAAATTACAAATTGGAAAGAGAGGTAAAAAAACAGAGGTGATTGGGAGAAGTTCAGCGAAGAGGCGAAGGTCCGCACTGGACTGCAGGGCCGTCGAAGAAGAAGACGAAGAAGAAGAAAAAGAAGAAAAAGAAGAAGAAGAAGGAGGAGGAGGAGGAGGAGGAGAAGAAAAAGAGTTATATCCTTAACTGATTTTACCTCTGTGCCGCGTCTGTCTGTCTTATATTACAGTCAAATATTAGGTTATTTCACGAAAACGCACCAACCGAATATGTTGTACAGCAATGTAATAGCTTCATCGATACTTGGGGTAATTAATAAGTTGGTCTTAAATGATAAGGTGAATGACAATATTTATTATGGGAAAGGAATCGGTAATGGCGCCCTTTGTGATAATATATCAGTACAGCCGGTCTTCCTGTCGCGATTCAAATTCTAGATCTCCCAGATACCGAGCACAAATGCCGAACACTCCAGCATTACGAGCAAATATGTCAAGACTAAGCCGGGTGAACCAACATTGGACAGTCTTCGAAGCTCGTCACTCAAAAAAGACGAGCAAGGATGTTAGCCACGTCACAAAACCGTCATGTGATAGTACCTAGAAACAGACTGCCATTCATTCACGGACGATCCATACAGATACAATTCTGTCAGGGATTTTAGAATTCACCAATTCACGACAAACAGTCTCGGTAGCTCGTACGATTTCGTTACTTTGATAAGTTCACAGTTCCTCGTAATAAATAATTTATTGCTATTTTCAGAATATTATCACCCGTTGCGGCGCCTAATTTTGGATACTTCGACTTATGAAAATGAGGGCATTACATCGAGAGAAGATCAGTGGCAGCATCATACAGCGGAACTACGGCGATTCGGAAAACTCACAACTGTGAACGTAAACAAACATTTTTATGTATATCAAATTTCATCGTACGTAAGTGTCTCAAATTACGTTTCGTTTTTACTGTGCTTTATTAAGGTATTGTAGCACAAACTACATATCAGAGTACTATATTCATGCTATCTCTGTCTTACGTTCATAAATCTTGCAGGTATTTGACTTCCCTCATGTGTGATGTGAGTCAATTAGATTCGCTGTGATATAAGTCCTGAGTACAATCAAAGCGTCGTTGTGATGAAAGTCGTCACTGTGTTGTTACAGCAGGGAGTGGACTATATTCCAAGCTGCATTCTTTGTTCTGATATTGATTTCAGTCTTTTGTAGTCAGGGGCTTGGAAAGACGATAGTTAATGTTTCAGCATTTTATAACATGCTTCGAAGTGCTTAAATGAATTGTCTGATGGCAGCGTTTGTTCAAATCCATTTATATAATTTTGTTACGGTAGGCAGTTGTCTGCCCCAATCTCCCCCATTCCTTGCTCAAATTGCTCTGTTTCCACTCACTCAGTTTCTGTCTGTCTGTCCGTCTGTCTGTCTCGCGTTCCCTAGCCTCTTTATTCCCATGACGAGCCTGGCAGTGTGGCCTAGATACGACAGTTTCAGGAACACATTTTCTAATTTATGGAAGGCAAGGTATTATGTACATTCTGTAGCAGGGTATGTTGCAAACAGTACCACGGAGCTCTGCAGGACATATACAATGTCAAATACGGTAAACCCTCACCACACAGAAGGGTGGAAACATTTTTAGTCTTCATGGTTTAACGGTGGTTCATAACTCAGGTTTCGTAATTTAGGAGATAAGACTACAGGAAACTATTTAGTTAAGGTGGATACAAAATATAAACTTATTCCATATACCTTACAGTATAACATTTTTCTGGTACAAAAGTATCTGTATCAGAAAGTGGGTTTAGCGCCGCTTACCTAGAATTCCCGAATAAATTGTGTGATGTCTTAAGTGTTTACTATGAAGGTTGGTGTCTGGAAACTAAAGACATCGTATAAATAATGAACTTTTTACGTCAAATTCACAAATACAAATGTTTCACGTGATGAAACAATGACTCCGAGGTCGTGCTTACCTACACCAGAATCTTGGCCTGAAACCAGGGCCCAATGATCGGTTCATAAAGGAAGCAATAGACATCGAACTGCCCCCCCCCCCCTCAAAACGAAACTTGAGGAAGGATTCTCTCCCTAAACCGTTCAAGCCCCTAAACAATTCCCCAAAGAAAGAAGACAATAGGCCTTTTCCAAGAACGCAATAATCTGGTCGTCAAGAGGAAGGAGGCCTCATTGTTACACATCTAACTGCTAATAATGCTCAGTGCAACTTAACAGGAAGCAGAGCACAGACCAGTCAATGTCCACAATATTTACACATATCCCACTGATGAAGTCCAGAAAAGGGGCCCTGTACGGAAATCTGAACACCTATTGGTTCAGGACAGCCCTAGTCGTGAATGGCTAAACGTCATCACACCGTCCTATTTTAACCCATACACTTCTCCCTCCGTATTACTTTACTCGTACTTTACCATTCGCATGAAACAGTTCTGGTAACCTGAAGATGGAGGCAGAATATTCCTCCGAAAAGTCGAAACGTTTAACCAGTACACTGTCCAGAAATAATAAATAAGACCATTGTTTATTGTTACTTGTTTATTACCTGCTTATTACTTGCTTACTGATCCACAATTACTTCCCATTTCTTGTGCCGTTTGTTCACTTATCTGCGAGATTGTTTACGCACTTCCAAATTAATTCCCTTTGTTCTTCATTTCTCTGCTCATATGTTGACTCCCTTTCTTGATCGTCTGTTACCTCTTGCTCCGTATCTTCTATCCTCCCCCTTCCTCTCGTCGTCGTCTTCTAGTTCTTCTTCATTAGGCGCTACAACTTCAATCTTTGAATGTTTTGGCCCTCTCAACATACAGTTTCCACTTACTACGATCCTGGATGCAGCTAATCCAGTTCTTTATTTTCAGTTTCTTCATGTCATTTCTTATGTCACCTTCTCTCCTGTTCTTTGGTCTCCCTTGTGGTCGTATTAACATCGGTTTCCACTTATATACTTTTTTACCATTCTCTCTTCCGGCATTTGATGTAAATGGCCTAATCAGCTTAATCGTTGTGTTTGTATGTGATTTATTAGATTCTTATGTCTTATTAATTCATCTAATTCATCATTTGTTTTGATTCTTCAAATACTCTTTCTTTTGTAGGATCAAAGATCTTTCTTAACACTTTCCTTTTAAATACCATTAACTTGTTTTTTATGGTTTCTTTCAAGACCTATACTTTACATGCGTATGTTACTGTTGGTCTTATAATACTCCAGTACAGTTTCAATTTTGATTTCTTGGAGACAAATCTACTTATAAAGAGAAATTGGTTTGTATAATATGCTTTACTGCCAAGTGCTATTCTATATTGGATCTCTTCTTCTAATGAGTTATCACTATTTACAGATGATCCCAGGTATTTGTAGAACTGGACTTGCTCCAGGTATATCGAGTCAATTTGTAATTCTTCTAGTTTCTAATTTTTCCTTGTGCATCTTACCTTCCTCTGGTCACATGTTTAAAATTGAGGCTTTGAATGAGTGACACAATTATAAACAATTAACTATGAAGATTCGTTCGGATGCGAATTTATTTCTTGTACATCTCTACGAAGAGTAAGAGTAATTAGGCAGTTTTTCTTTCGCACCGCACAATTTGAGCGTATAGAGGATTAGTAGTTCGATATTAAAGTAATATGGACCTCGACCCTAGATTGAGGTGTTCCACTAGTTCCACCCTTCATCCGTATTACCTCCGAGGAAAAATCCCCCTTATGCAATAAATATTAAACAAAGCTTTAACGGAAGCCGTGGGACACAGAGAAGGTAATGCGATATGAGCTGCAGCCATGAGACAGTCACTTTATTAGCTAAGTTATCCGGAATAAATAAAAACTAATCGACAAATGATTAAAGTGCAACTTGTATATTTTCATAACCTGAGGATTACCTTTACACTATTTTGATAGTAATATGTCTGATACCCACTTAATAACTATATCCTCTCATACCTTTTCGATTAGCGCATGTTCTTTTAAATATATATATACACTGGTAAATAAATAAATAAATAAATCTATATATATATATATTTGTGTGTGTATGTTATGTATGTTATGTATGTATGTATATATGTATGTATGTATGTATGTCAGAATTAAACTGATTTAGATTAAACAGTGTTAGTGAGCCTCGTACAAAACTTGTGACGTAGATTTAAAACAGTGGTTGGTTCTCATGGGTTCACTTTTAACTCCCACTTTAAGTAACACTGCAAGTGGACATTGATATCTTTTATCCAAATACTCTTACCGCGCAGAATTATTGGTGCAAGACGGATGTCAGTCAGCTCGACTCTCTTTGTGATATTTATTGTAAAGGATCGCAAAACAAATATTTAACTCTATGTAGTGACTTCATGTAATAAAATGAACTAGATGCACTAATTTCTCAAATTTGTTTTTGGAATAACACTCTACATGTTTCGGACAGTTCCTCTGTCCATCATCAGGAATTTTTCACTGTTGCTGATAGCTTGATCGCTAGCTGTCAGCAAACCTGTATGACCTAAACCTATTGCTGTGTGTACAGTGAAAAACTCCTGATGATAGAGGAACTGTCCGAAACATATAGAGTTTTATTCCAAAAATAAATTTGAGAAATTAGTGCATCTGGTTGGTTTTATTATATGAATTTATCACGATGCACGGTCACCTGAACGTCAAATTCTATGCAGTGACATCTGTTATGGCAACTAGCTGCACAGTAATTGTATCTTCAGGAAATGGGCAGCATGTTGTGTTAAATCGCAAAACGCGCACTGTGAAAACATGTGAACGACACCACATCTGGCCGTCTTACTGATATAAGCTTTAGTGGCCACATTATGGAAGGCTTTCAGCGTAACAGGATTCCACACAGCATTAACTGCTGTATTTGGCCAGCTCTCAGTTCTACTTTTATATCAGATATTCTCACACATGCCATTGTTTGGATTGTTCAGGTTATGGAATAATCCTCCTATCTAAAGGCTTTGAGTCACTTGTATGGCTTCGAATTAAAAGCATTTTACCTGTTGTTTTACGTGAGAATTAAGAACACAAAGTCATTTTTATATGTTCCATGTTCAGTGCATTAATTAGACGCATTGAATTTTAATGAAACACCAACAAATGCACTTCGATTTATGTTATTTTATTACGTAGTGGTCATCGACACTTTTTGGCCACTCATGTGGCCACTTTCAGGGTGCTAAGAACAAGAAAACAAATATAATTTTGTGTCATAATTATTCCACAGCTAAAAATCATATAAACCGTGGTTAAAATTCACGGTTTAATAGAAAAATGGTGAATAGTATAAAATATTAGCAGCAGTTCACTCTGCAGACTATACCATCGCTCACAAATATGTATCATAACTCACATGTATCATCTATATACATCATTCCACACAACCATACTCCAAACAGCAACTTTTAACTGGAATGTACGTTTTAGTTAGCATAATTACGTCATAAACTGAAGAAAAAATATCATTTCCGGATCACACAGGAAAACTGCATGTTACATCAGTCTACGCTGATACTCTGTGCAGGAATCTGTTTTCGGTATTTTTAAGCTAGAGGTCAAGAAATATAAGGAAAAAATAACTTCCATCTAAGTAGGAGTAGTAGTAGAAGTTGTAGGCACTTCTTGGCTGACAACGGCACAACTCGAGTGATGATGATGATGATGACGACGACGACGACGATGATGATGATGATAATAATAATAATAATAAAACAACAATAACAACAACAGCAGCAGCAACAACGACGATAGTATTGCCTTTGATTTATAAAGGCGTCTTTGCTACAAACCCAAACTCCACAGCACGCTATTCACTAAAACCGTGATATCAGTTAGTGTCCCTAATGGTGTGTAATGTGTCAGCGTGGAACAATATAACGACTATCTATGGAAACTGCACCTGGAGATGGGATTTGTCAATATTTTCCGTTCAATTTTCAACGAGTATTCTATTAGTTAAACTGACAGTCTCTGGAAAGGATAGTTCGTTCAAATAAACATAGAAATAGCAGCTAAGAGGTACGGGGCCTACATATTTATGCAAAGGCCAGCACTGCGATATCCATTGCAATATTTCCCGTTACTGACACCATATTCTGTCTACATTTTGTAACAAACTGAGATTAGCTTTTCGTCTGGATTTTATGGCAACGACGTACTGAAACCAACAAGTAATGTCTTGCTCACAATACTGGTAGAGCAATAACATAACTATGATTCTGTAATTGAATAATCCCTGACAGTAAACAGATGCCATAATTACAGAATTAGTACATTAGTCCGTAAACGATCGGAGTTTATTCAAAATGCCGTTTTACTAACGGCGTAAACGATGGCGATGCACAACAGAAGAGCAACGGTCATGGGGTGGGGCGGTCGGACCGAATGAGACCTGATTCGGTTCTAAGTCCTGCATTATATTCAATGCTGAAAATAATAATCGCTGTCAATCGTGCCGGTTGTTACCTGCTACAAGTACCTGAAACTCCTGAAGTCGAGGAAATATTTTCTTCTCTATATTGTTCATTCTCTATATAAAATAAAGCCGTTTTACACAACTAGACCCTACTTATGGGACACATAAAGCAGTTAAAATTTCCTTCCACACGTAACCCAAGAAACAGTCAGACTCTGAAATGTCGTACTTCTTAGTGACCAACACAATACATAATATCCCTTCACGGTATTAAATTTAAACTTCCAGAAACATAGGTTCACAACTTTCCGTATTTTATCTTGAACTCTTTCCAGCACAGTCCTCAGCTCCATGAAGGAAATTTACACAGCGTCAGAGTTTGTAAACTTACCTTTAATTACTAGGACTATTCTTTTTTTTCTCCCTCCCTCAACTTCCGCTTTGGTGAAAAGCAATACTTGCGCGATACTTGGGCGGTTAGTCACCGGCTTCTCATTTCGCAGCTCCGAGTTCTATCCTTAGACAGTTAATGTGGGGATTTGTGTTGGATAAAATGACAACGTAACCGAGTTTTCTCTTTGTAGTTTGATTTTAATCCGTAATTTGTCACAACACCAACACTCCAAATTCGACGTCATTCGCGTTCCATAGACGCTTTACTGTACAGATAGCGACATCACCGCTCATGAATTTCCGTCGCCACTATTATCAATCTGTGTATGCAGTGGCATCAGGTAACTAAATCAAATAAAAGGCTGCAGTTACGTAACTTACAAGCAGATAAAGAAAGCAACGATTCGTTGGTTGATTTTAGTTTACCTGACGATTTCTGTTTGATTTTACTTAATCTTTCAGATCGTGTTATAAAAGTCCAAAGTTCGAAATACGTACGCTATAATTAGAGCACACAACTATATTCGTTGTGTCACATAGATAAGAAACTTGGTCTTTATTCGCAAAGGAAGACTAGGGATTGAAATAATGTTAGAGAAAGAGAGCAGAGAAGATTGTTTGAACCTATGAAGGAAGCAGTAGTAGGATAAAGAAGAAAATTACTTAAGAGGAACTTCGTTAACTTATTCATCACCTAATGCTGTGACACTGACAATAAGATTGAAAAGACACGTATTAGGATGGGGGTGTTAACAGAAATGGAAAACGGAGGTGAAGATTGGACGACATGGCGAGAGTTACCGTGGGCGTTAAAGGATTAGGATATGAGAGTGTGGAGAGGATTCAAATTGCTCTTGGCGGGGTCCAATGCTTGGCTGGTACGAACACGGGAACGATACTTTGCGTTTCATAAAATGTGAGCTAATTCCTTCAGCACGTATGAAGTGCTCAATACAGGTCTTGTAATTTGGAGTTACCATGGAATTTAATTACACAAATTGTAATTGTTCCTCAGACGATTTTACGCCGCTGGAGCATATAAGCTATTTAATACATATTAACCAAGCAATCAATAACCCAAACAGAGCCGAATACAAAGGGCATGTACATGCAGTTTGCTCAATTCGGCAACCAGAAATGTAAGAAAATTCTACTGTAATGAGGACGAGAGGGTTTTCATCATTCATAAATCCGTGACCTTATACCAATCCGTTCAAGTAACGCCATGCATAGCCCACAAAATCATACTGCTTGGGGGCATGTTACGCCTGTCTTTCACGGTGTTTCGACGGTGATTCTATTTACGAGTCGTTGAAGGGAGTGGAGGCGAAGTGTTGTCGACTGTTCGAAGAAACACACTGCTTCCGTAACGTCGTGAATACAGCTCACGTCCACACGGTATCAACAACCAAAAACAGGATCAACAACGACGCTATTTCCACACGAAGTATGAGGAATAAAAAATATTCCGCGAGACATTAAGCTAGTAAATACAGTGGTGGCGGTCGATGATGAGGGTTGCTGAATTGGATTTTCACTGTGGTCACGAGGCTTCTGTCAGCTGAGTATGAATATAGCAATTTTTCAGAAGCCTGAAGAGATGAAACGATGGATTAGTTTTGCAAAAAAAGAGATAAATGATGCACAATAGAAACCTCTAATTTATCACAACACAAGATCAGTAAAATTACAAAATTCTATACGAATGTATAAGTATAAGTTTTATATTAGGATTTTTAAACAAAGGAGTTAATAGGAATGAAATATTCTTTCGTTTTAAAACGTGGAGCTATTCTCTACAAGTATCTACAAAATTTCACACAATGAAACCATTGAAAAAACAGGATGTGATTAAGGACAGAATGCCCTTATCAGGGAGCGATTTGTAACCTTTATTACGGGAACTATTTGACTCAAAACAGAAAAAATATCATACTGTCAAATGTTTTTTTTCTAAAGGTACACACCGAAAATTTAATCAGTTTTCCTTATCGACAATAGAAACTTATACATCTACGGAAATAAATTGTAGCCATAATTTTCTGAGTTTCATATCTGTAGAGGCTTCAAAAATATTGCACTTCATTTAACGAATTGTACTTGTGAAATTCTGTGGTAAAAGAACTATGTAGGGCTGACACATTGCTGCAGTATTCCGCTTATATTAATGACGTAGATGTTTTAAAACTTAGTGTCTTTTTTTATTCTCTGTTGTTGTTCTCTCAGTCTCCCATTTTTAAATACAGACAATCCCATGAAGCGACTGATATTAAATATTTGGGTTACGAAGGGAGGAAGTCTGCTATATATTCGAAGCCCCTTCCAAAAAAGACCGACAGTCTCGCAGTACACGGACCTTCCGTCACATTATTAACATACAAACATAACCATTACGCAAAATAATCAGGAGACATTAGTGGAAATTGATGTTTGTATGGCCGTGCATCACTGATATAATAATATAAACAGCCAACTAGATGCAACAACAATAATTTTATTAATAATTTCAATCAGCTCAACGTGTTTCGGGTGATAATTTCGCCCATCCTCAGGAGCACTAGACTGTGTTTACAGCTTGTGGTATAATGCACCGGCAGGCAGTTTCTTGTCTTTTACAGGGTAGTGGCCGAGGATTCTGTTCTTCTGTGACATGAGGAGGCATCAGTGGCTGATCATACAACCAGCGTTTTGAGGCTACGTGGTGTCCTTACATTCAAGGACTGATAGGTCCTAGAATGAGGACACTAACTTGTCTCGAAACATTGGGATATGACGCAGCTTTGTATCAGAGAATGTAATCATTTCCTTCTGGATTAACAAAAGATTGGTTCAATAATATAAACAGCCAACTAGATGCAACAATAATAATTTTATTAATAATTTCAATCAGCTCAACATGTTTCGGGCGATAATTTCGCCCATCATCAGGAGCACTAGACTGAGTTTACAGCTTGTGGTATAAAGCATCGACGATGCTTTATATGAAATTATTAATAAAATTATTATTTCTGCATCTAGTTGGCTGGTTATATTATTACATGAGTGGAATTCCATATGCAACATATTACTAGAGGCCTTCTTATGTAAGCAGTTCTCAGTTCAGTGTCTTAATATACAACCATGGTGGTTTTGAGAACTTGTCGGTGGTTACTCAATTTGAACACCATGTGGAATAACGTTATGGCGCTAACTTGATAATTATTATAATTTCCTACTTAAAATTTATGAGTGACTTACAAACATGCTGCTGGTAAAATGATTAATATATCAAGCTTGCCTTGTAGCCAGACACATACGCATGTAAATTACTAAGCAATATACATACGGCCCCTCGGAACCCTCCAGCGCACCATGCCACCTTTAGCTGCTTCTGATATTTAAGAGCACATCCAATCTCTTAACGTATATTCAACTCTTCCTGAAAATATTTGGGGACTGTATGTGTTAAAGCAGCTATTTCTCTTCCGAAAAGGATATTGGAAGGATTCTGTATTAAGATTACACCATACCATTAATCTCACCATACACCGGTGACAGATGATGTTTTCGAATGAAGAGACTGGCAGGTTATAACAGAGCGAAGAAAAATGAAACATGTTAGGCATTAACTATTGTCACCGCTGCTCTACAGCAGTGTTTCTCACCCTTTGTGAGACCGCGGCCCGGTAAATTCTTTTTTCATAAGACGAGGGCCCGGTCCCAGCAAATTTACTCGTAAATACCTTTTCATTTTTTTAAGTTCATACATTAAAGTAACATAAGTATTAATAATTATTTATAGCATAATCATAAAGAGTATTAGTACAAATATGTGTACGGTGTGGCATGTTGACAAATATAAAATTACATTTAAATTAGTTATCAGTCACTGGACTAAAGAAATCTTGTAGCACATTGTATATTCCTCAGGCCAACATCTGGGTCTGAGTTTTTCGACACATTTACGAATATTTTTTCTCCTCACAATATTTCCACTATAAAACATTTATTCATGAAAATTGCTTAGAAAACTAAAATGACAAATTCCAGGAGAACTTCTCGCGGCCCGGTATAATTGATGCAAGGGCCCGGTACCGGGCCGCGGCCCGGCGGTTGAGAAACACTGCTCCACAACATTGCCCTGTATTATAGAATGGAAAGCAGTCTTTAGGCGTTCTTTTATTCCATATCCACACAGGGACAAAAACTCCAACAAGCAATGCAAGTAACTACCGGACAATGCTGAACATAAGTACATTTTAAGTTATTTTTTTTCGATAACTGAAGATTCAGAAAGTATCAGGGAGGATATTTAGATACACCCATATGGAATAACAAGGTAATGCAGAAAATTATGTAATGAAGAGGTGTGTAATTTTTAGTCCACAACTAAATTTACTACGAATATTAGATTAGACTGTACGTCACGGAGCACGCGCGAAGGAAATGAACAAGACAGGCAAAGCATCTATAACGTAACATGAAGGCGCGTACGTGCAACCATTGTTGCAGTGGTAAAGCAGTAAGTAATACATATTCTGAGTGCGTGTTTGTAGTCTTAGATATCCAGCAAGCAATGCGCATGCGCCATACTGTCATCTGTGGTGAGTCGGGCTGTAGGACATTTTTCCATATTATCTCATAAATGACAAGATTTTCGGAAAACAGGTTACTGAACATAAAACGTGTGTTTTGATTTGCTCTACAACTTGTGTATGAATCATTTCTCATTCTAAGAAGAACTGAGCGAGATATTATGAAAAATGTATATCGGTATTCATATAAGGCTCCATTTATTCTTGTCCGACTTTAATGAACTTGAATTTTTTCGTCAGTTTTTTTTTCGAAAAATGCTCAAATATCACATTTAATGAAAATCCTTCCAATAGGAGCCGAGCTGTTTCATGGGGACGGAGAGACAGACATGACGAAGCTAATAGTTGCTTTTAGCAATTTTGTGAAAAGCGCTTAAAAATTTGTAAGGCTGTAACAGTTCTTAAGAGAAAGTCAAAGAGAGAGGCCAATTTTGATACCAACATGTGGAAGTGAGAGCAATATGAAAATGAACGGCGGGAAAACGTTACAGTACTTCAAGGTCTATCACAATTAGTCTCACGGCTGGATGTAACGATAAAATTGTACAAATATTGTCAGGAACTTTTAGCAGTTTGTGGGCGGGTTTCCATAAATAAGTTCATATTAATATCTCTGAATTCTTGATTCTATGAGACGAAAATGGATAGAGGATATTTGAAAACATGACACGAGAGAGAGAGGAAGTGCGAGCAAGATGAAAAACAATACACAATGCTAGCCCACAACTTATATTTTGCGAGAAAATCCATTAGGAAACATAACGAAGGAAGGCACGACAGCACTGCATAAGCTCGTAGGCCAGACGGAGGGGGTGAAGACCGCGTAGATCCCTACAAAACTTTATTGGAAGGCGTCGAAAACCTGGACATAATTGGACGGTCGAAGGTAATGGCACATCCAGATAACGGCGTAATTGAATAAATTGTTCTACTGGGAGAGGATTTAAAAGCCATATGTGAGTTTCTGTTCAGGTAGGAACATCATGCCTGAAAAATCCAAAGTTCACATTGAATTCACTCAATCGATTTGCCACTGACAGACCCTAAGGGGACAATCTATCAACAGAAAATTTCTGTTCCTGTAATAAGAAGTAGCTGCTGGCAAAGTGGATAAATCAATGTCATGAAACTTTGTGGACTGATCACGAACTAAAGATGGCTGTACTCAGAGAAGGCATTGGTTAAGGTGCTGCGCTACAAATCGGAAGGTCACTGGTTCGATTCCAGATGGTGTCATTGTAATTTTTCATTGACATAATCCTTCCGATCGCACTATGGCCCTGGGGTCGACTCAACCTCTAACAGAAATGAGTACCAGGAGTATTTCCTGGGGGTAAAAAACGGCCGGTGCGTAAGGCTGACAACCTTACCACCATTCTGGGCCATTGTCACGTAATCTGGGAACCTTAAATTCCTGGAACCCTCTAGGCACCTCGGGCCTGTAATGAGACCGATTTACCTTTTTTTACTCAGAGAAGGGGGACAGGCGGTGTTCACGAGATGTTTAAAGGACAAATGTAAAATAATGTTTAATTTTATACCACCCAAATTACAGTTAAATATACCGGTATCCTCAAAATAAAAAGTGCTATAATAAGGGTATTATATTCTTCTTGCAACTCTAACAAATTTATACTTAATGTTTGTAAGTATGTAAACTTCTACATCGATGGATTATCAACGCCAGGAACAATGCAAACAGTATCATTGCTCTCTAAACTCGTAACTGCAAGAAAAAAACCACCGCTTCCTCTAACGCATATTCTCAGGTTGAAAGTATGGTCATCGAAAGTACGTTGTCTTAGTTCAAGACGTGGGTTCTAATAGTTTATATGGCTTATAAATACCCAATATATTTGTTGGTGTATTAAACCACCATGTTTTGTCATCACTGTTTTGAAATTTTGGTTTAGAGAAATACCTTAAGAATATCCACGAAAATCAGGCGAGGAACTGGAATTTAATGAGCCGTTGACAATATTGATTCATGAAAGAAAAGAGAATCCGTATCATAGGACTATAAAGAGTTTCTCAGCCGGTTGTTCGTGAAACCATCGATGTTAGCGAAAGAAATATGGAGAGGGCGTCTTGTCACTGTCCTGCTACAGCTAATAGTTTCCTTATAATAAAGGTAAAGGTAAAGTTTTCCCGTTACAGGCCCGGTGTGGCCCAGAGGGTGGGTAGAGGTATAGCTCTATTCTTCCATGACCGCGGCACTAGAAGGGGGTAAGTGGTCAGCAGCACGCCCCGGCCGCACTTTACCCTCGGAAAAGACCCGGTACCCATTTTACAGGAGGCTGGGTGGGCTCCAGGGCAGGTCTGGACGGGCGGAAAATCTCGTCCCCATTGGGATTCGATCCCGGACCTTCCAGCCCGTAGCTCAGTCGCCATACCGACTGAGCTACCCGGCCCACAAGTTTCCTTATAATAAAAATGTAGAACCAAAGGAAATATGAAGCGACCATGTTTCATAGAGAAATAAAAATGTATCCATTCTTGAATGAAGGTGACGAAGATTTGATCCAGCTGGCACATTATAGGGTCCGGCGGCGTGCTGTTGTGAACAGATACAGGGTTTCGAATTCGTAGAAGGCGGGGTATTTCTTCACTGATTATGAGATTCTTTGATTTTTAAGAAGAAGACTTTCATGTGTGCCTAGAAGCTTTAACAGCTTTGCTTGTTAAGGTTAGAGTCTTACGTGATATGGCGACACGCCGACTGGTAATTAGATAATGTTGTACGCATTTAGATAAAGTTAGCGTAAAAATTTATCTCATGAAGTACTTTGCCTAACTCGAGTTTATTTGAATCTGATGTTTATTGGACCGTGCATCATTGTGATAACTGAAGAATAAAACACCAACTAGATGCCACTTATTATTTTATTGTACTTCTTATAAGCTCAACATGTTTCGGACATTACTATGCTCGTCATCAGGAGCTCGCGACTATGATATTGATTACCACATTGGTCGTTTCGTTCTTGGTTTGCTGTAGGTTGGAGGTTAGGTGCGGTTAGGCTGGAGTAGTGTCCGGAATGCAGGCTAAAGTACGACTTTTTCAGTTCACTTCGAGTTTAGTTGTGTATTTACTGCTTGTGAAATACGTTTAAGATTCTTGGAAATGTTTTGGTTGTTTTTTTTAAGAAAATGCAAGCCAGAAAGAAAAGTTAGTTAAAAGGAAAATGTTAATTATATTTCTGTGTTTTACAAGAGTTAAAATGCTTTTCTGTGGAACTGCTTGTTCTGCGTATTTCTAGACATAATTAATGCCATTATAAGACACAATTCTCAACCCACGTTTATTATTTCTGAATGAAGTCAGCTGCAACACCGAACATCGTGTATTCAATATTTTAACACAGCGTTTAGTGATATGGTTCAGTTGACGGCACCCCACTTTGAAGACAAACACAGGCAGCATATTTAATTCGTCGTCAAAAGTTTTAAGTTTATTTGTATAACTGAATTACCCAGTTGAAATTTCCGCAGTGCGAGCATTTTGACTAAAGTCTTCCTGTTTACTTGTGTCTCGTTTGCAGTTTGTGAAATCTGAGCACAGTACAAACAATGGTGATAACTTGATTTTCTTTCTGCCACTCAGAAGAATTAAAATCTATAACAAATCCACGGATTTCCATAGAATGTTGCATTATGGGTCTCCAAAGAATAATCGCATGAATTTAAATTAGTTCCGCAGCAGCGAATTATAGTTTCTGCTCCGTATTACGCTCACATTGAACTTTAGGAATTGAAGTAAAACCTGTAGCTAAGGTAAAGGCAAAGCAATCCCATTACAGACCCGAGGTGTCCAGAGGGTTCCAGGAAGTTAAGGTTCCCAGATTACATGACGACGGCACAGGATGGTGGTAAGGTTTTCAGCCTTACGCACTGGCCGCACGAAATGCTCCTGGTACTCATTTCTGCTAGAGACTGAGTCGACTCCAGGGCCATAGTGCGATCGGAAGGATTATGTCAATGAAAAATTCCAATGAAACCATCCGGGATCGAACCAGCGACCTTCCAATTTGTAGCACAGCACCTTCGTCACTGTGTCACCGCGGTCCCAAAACCCGTAGCTATGCGACATAAAACATAGAATTAGACAATACGAAAGCCAGTAAGATGGGGAATCAAGGGGTAGAGGTCAGATGTAAAATATTTTCAGAACACATGATGTATTATGCATCTAATGAACAACGGATCAGAAAAGGACGCCCCTCCGATTCCGTTTTTCCTTTCAATTGGCCCAACCTTGATTATATTTCACTCAATGATCACTCACAAGAAGTTGCACCCTTCACCGGTTCGCGAAAATTTTAAACCCGTGTCCAAATCAGGCATTCCCTGAATCGTGGTCTATCTTTTATTCCGGAATGCAAGTGCTCATATTAGATAGTCAAGATAACTTCTATTATCTACGTGTAGGCCCTTACATTGAGGTTTATCGACAGAAGGACGTTAAGAATTTCGCATTTCCTCTGCTGTACTAGGTACACCGCCTACGTGATAATTCTTGGTTCACACTCGATGATTCAGGAAGAAAGGTCAGTATTTTGGGAGGTGATTGTACCGGTCATTGTGAGAAAAAAGGTTCACATGAACAGGTTTCTAATTCTGAATAATTATCGGGATAGAGTTGTTCGAATCTACGAATTATTTGCTGTAAATTTACTTTTAATTTAATGTTTAAATAAAGTGTTTGTTACAAAAAAAAAGACAAATTCGTTACAGTTCACAATAAATATCCGAAAATCCCACCGCCAATTACAATGCACTTCGCTCCTCATGTGGGAAGATCGCGTGTTATTCGTCTGAGTCGATCTTCGTCTTCTTTGAGCGAGCAGCAACAACCAAAATGCGTGCAAGCGATTCGTCTCGTGTGCCCATCTTCGCTCTTCATCCAACCCCACAAACAAAAATCTAACGCAGTTACGTCTGGTGATTTAAACAGCTCTATCTCGGTAACCATTCAGAATTAGACACATCCTCGTATGATTTTTCTTTTCCACAATGACCGATACTACTACGTTCCAAAATACTAACCTTTCCTCCTGAATCATGCTGTATATCTCAGCATTGTTAGATGAAGAGTACAAACCATAAAGCTTTCCATTACGTAATATTCCTCACCCTTCTACATCCAATCTTCCAACCTCCGTTTTTCTCAGCAATTCTTTCTCTAAAAACTGTATTCAAACAATGAATTATAAAGGATCATATCAGCTACAACGGGTAAAATTGTGATTTTAGTCTACTATAGATGATATTTTGTGGGCCGGGTAGCTCAGTCGGTATAGCGACTGACTACGGACTGGACGGTCCGAGATCGAATCCCCGTGGGGACGAGAATTTCCGTCCGTCCAGACCGGCCCTGGGGCCCACCAAGCCTCCTATAAAATGGGTACCGGGCTTTCTCGGGGGCAAAGTATGGCCGGGGCGTGTTGCTGACCATTCAGCCCCTCTAGTGCCGCGGTCATGGAAGATTAGAGCTATACCTCTACCCACCCTCTAGGCCAAACCGGGCCTGTAATGGGATCACTTTACCTTTATAGGTGATATTTTGATTTTTTCTATCACACAGAAGGAATAAAACCTGTGAACTTTATGGGTGTAACAGTTTCTCGAATTGAGCTGTTGATGTTGCTATAACGAATGTCCACAAACGTTGCTTGTCACCGCTGTCACAAAGAACGACACTTATTTAAATGAACGACTGACTCTAACAGCCACTTTTATACGAATTATTAATACAAATAATACGACGAAGCCGAGGACAGTTCGAAAGGGATGAACTCTTGGGGGAAGCCATTTCACGTCAGTGAACGTCAATCGCTGTTATACAACAAAGTTTTAATTTTGTGGTCAAGCTGACTACGAGGACAGTTAACAAGAATTTAATACTGTCTGGTGATCAAAGCTAGAATGCGAAACCAAAATATTATTCCAGTGAACTTCTCACAAGATAACTCTATAAATCTATCAATGTGAAATACAAGGGTGCGGCATAACTATGGATTGGTGAAGGCGACGTTTGGAATGTGCCGCAGAATATTTGCTACCAATAAACAAGTTATAACAATTAGAAATTGCCTAGTAATCGGCTTAAAATATTCTGTTTTGAACAGAGGCATCACGATGTTCTTACAAACGTAATATAATATTAAATAGTGTACGTCAGCACAACCACTTTATTACACAAGATAATTACATAGGCTACATGTTTCGACTATTGGTCAGTCATCTTCAGGCATATTTTGTCAGTTGAGACACAAGATGCTATGCAGACATAGGGATTTAATTTTTATGTATTTTCATTAATGCAAACACGATAGGATTCCTATATGTGCATAGCATCTTGTGACTCAATTGACAAAATAGGCCTGAAGATGACTGATCAATAGTCGAAACATGTAGCCTATGTAATTACCTTGTGTATAAGTAGCTGTGCTGACCTACATTATTTAATATTATACTAAAATATTCTGTTGCATTCCAGCAGCAGTAGAATTACTTAGTAGGAAGAAATTGGTGCAGGAATATTAGGAGTTTCCTTTAGTAATTTTGATATTAGGAGTTTCCTTTAGTAATTTCGATATTAGGAGTTTCCTTTAGTAATTTCGATATTAGGAGTTTCCTTTAGTAATTTTGATATTAGGAGTTTCCTTTAGTAATTCTGATATTAGGACTTTCCTTTAGTAATTTTTATATTAGGAGTTTCCTTTAGTAATTTTGATATTAGGAGTTTCCTTTAGTAATTTTGATATTAGGAGTTTCTTTAGTAATTCTGATATTAGGAGTTTCCTTTAGTAATTTTGATACTAGGAGTTTCCTTTAGTAATTCTGATATTAGGAGTTTCCATTAGTAATTTTGATATTAGGAGTTTCCTTTAGTAATTTTGATATTAGGAGTTTCCTTTAGTAATTCTGATATTAGGAGTTTCCTTTAGTAATTTTAATATTATGAGTTTCCTTTAGTAATTTTGATATTAGGAGTTTTCTTTAGTAATTTTGATATTAGGAGTTTCCTTTAGTAACTTTGATATTAGGAGCTTCCTTTAGTAATTCTGATATTAGGAGTTTCCTTTAGTAATTTTGATATTAGGAGTTTCCTTTAGTAATTTTGATATTAGGAGTTTCCTTTAGTAATTTTGATATTAGGAGTTTCCTTTAGT
>Ga0123355_10001938_pt1 | contig 29159 bp, 24 predicted proteins | sample TergutEmb28metaG_3_FD_89872 | JGI IMG/M metagenome (GOLD analysis project Ga0123355, IMG submission 89872) | Embiratermes neotenicus P1 segment gut microbial communities from Petit-Saut dam, French Guiana - Emb289 P1 | ecosystem: Host-associated > Arthropoda: Insects > Digestive system > Gut ... | reverse complement strand
TTTCGCGTATGTAACTTCGTTGATATTTCAATGTGGCGCTTCGCACCAGTGGCTCACGCCACTCGTTCGCCTTACGGCGAACCATCTCATATTAGGGCGATGAGACCCGTTCTAGCGAAAAATTCGCGACATATTGCTTGATGGAGGCGGATGTTATGTATCGGTCTGACTTGTAGCTTATCTCGCGCTCCAATCTCGCAGCGTAATCATTAATCTTCGCCTAGCTTTAATACTTGATCCGGCTTCAACTTTCTCAGCATCATAGTCAATATTAGCAAACCGACAATGAGCATACCGCCGACAGCTATAAATAGTGCAAAATAATCATTAATATCACTGGTTATCAAAAATGCAGGCATTTGCTCTGAAGGCGCATACATGAACTGCAATGTTGGTACGAATAAATAGCTTGCCAAAGCTCCTACACCAAATCCGGCTGCAATTGCCGTGCCCGAAACTAACAATTGCTCCCATGCCAGAGTTGTTAGAAGTCCGGTTCGAGAAAGACCCATTGCGCGTAAGATTCCGAACTGCAACAGTCGTGAACGGATTGACAATATCCAATATATCAAGAAGCCGATAAAAGTTATCGCAAGTGTTATCAGAAAACTAAGTGTAAGAGTTCCATTCATACCCTGTAGCATTGGATCATTCTTAAGAATAACTAATTCTTGGTTAGTGTCACTTATAGTTGCCACTCTAATTTCAGCATCATTTAATGCAGTATAAAACTCATATGAAGTAGTTGTATCTTCAAGGTTAATCCATACAGCGTACGGCTCTATTCGCATTTGTCGATGAATGGTATTAAGATTAGCGACTATGAAATGCGGCTGTGTAATTGGATTAATTGATGGCCAATGATCGACAAAACCGTAAACAGTACTATCCAAGTTGCCGGATTGATCTCTCCATCCTATTCGAACTCGATCACCAACTCTGAACCCAAACTCGTCACGCATTGCTGTGGACATAAAAATCGCTGAAGGATCAGCGGTCATTAGGTTAAGATACTCATTCATATGAGCCGGAAGAAGATCGCTTCTGAGCCAAGCAATACGTCCGAACTCGTGAGGAACAATACCCATTAGTGCTGCAGTTGCATTTCTTTGCCCCTCAGTTATTCTAACTTCAGTACGTGTGAATACTCTTGTGGCATACTCAACACCTTCAAGATTTTGGAATACATCGAAAGGTGGTTCAGATGTGCGAGTACGCGTGACAATAATCTCGTTATCGGCTGTACCGCCAGCACTTCCACCTTCGTGCATTGGCGGAGGTATGCGATGATATGACAGTTCACCGGACTCGGTATCTACCTCGGCTCTATAGAATAAAATTTCGCTCGACCAGTTTTGCGTTAATACGATATCAGCTCCTATGTCATATCGTATGCGGTCTTCTAAAAATAAGTTAAGGGTACGGGCTGCAGTTGCGCTAAATACCCCAAGTCCAATATTAAAAACTAAAAATAGTGCGAGAAACTGGCTGCTTCCCTTAAATCTGGAAATTGAAAGCAATGTAGAATAGAGTGTTGGTGGCCATATATTTTTTCCAATGTGATAAATGAATTTAACTATTAGCGGAAAAATTCTCAAAAATGCAAGGCCTGCACCTAAGACAAACAATGAACTTGCCAACAATACCAAAGGGTCTACAGGTACATCTGTACCGGCAACATCAGCGATAGCGCGCACTTCTGCACTTGAGTAATACATAAACAACGCGTAAAGGGAGACGGCGATTAACACCACGTCAACCCATAGTTTTTGCCAAAGTGGGGCAGAGACTCTACGACTCTTTTTTTGTTTTGATTTTACAATTGTGTCGCGTGTAGCTTTAAGCGCAGGTATGAGCATGACTATTATAAATAGTACGGCAGCGAGGGCGGCATACAAAAATGCATATTTTGAGAGCTCTAGCGGTATCCCACGTCTTGCTACAAATTCCATGAAGCCGTTGGATAATCCTAGTACGCGTCCTATAAGTAACCCGAGGGGCGGTCCGGTGGCAAATGCTACTGCGGCAATAAACACACTAATTAGTGCATATGATGAAAACACCTGAGTATTTCGTGCACCTCTACTTTTTAGAACAGCTATTTCATTGCTCTCGTGGCTTATCATGAGCTTTGAAACCATGTAGATATAGAATACAAGTATAATTAAAATCGGTATTATGAGTATCCAAAGCATAAACTCAAGAGTGGCACGCCTCTCGTTGTACACTCGCAAGGTGTTTTCCATTTGGAAGTTAAGAGTCCCTGTCGCTTGGATGTGAGAACGAACTCTTCTTGTTGTATCCAGTATATTACTGATATTTTCAGGTCGTATTTCCGAATAGTCAAAACAATAAAAAAATGATACAGAGGATACAAAGCTAGACTCTGTTTCGACAAATCGTTCTACAAAATAGTCGTAATCAACTACAAATGTGGTTGATGCAAATCCTAGATCGCTGAACCAGAATGGTTCTTCAAATCGAGGCTCAAAAACACCTACCGCCACGGCTTGTCCGAATTGCCTATCTATATCTGCAGGGAGTGAATATGTAAAAATGTCAAATTCTTGACCGAGACGGATATCAGATTGTAAATAATCTGTTCTTGACATAGCAAACTCTAATACACCATATGTTGGATCATCTGATGAATGACCACGGACTGCACTAGGTTGTCTGCCTTCGATAATATCTACGTGATTCCAAATATTCTCAATACCATGTATTGATACCATCTGTCGCCTGTTCATTGTTCTTGGATAAAAGAAAAATCTATCGAGTGAATAATGCTTACGAGATGCCAATATTGGTACATCCATATTGGGAATATAACGATTTTGTAGTAAGTGTTCGACCTCTCTTGCATGCTGAAAGCCTTCGGCATGCTCAAATGCAGAGCTTCTGATTAGTATAGACATGAACCAATTGCCGGGATATTGTCCTGTGCGTATTTGTTGTGACTCCATATCTCTCAGTAGCATATGACGGTATACGCCGTTTGAGTAGGTTGGTATAACAGAGAGGATTGTAACAAATGCGATAGCTCCTATAAGCAGACAGGACACCATCCATTTGTTTCGTATTATTTTTTTAAGTGTAAAAAGCAGCATTTACTAGCTCCTAACTGTTTGACAGACCACTAGGGTTTCGGAAATATTATCGTTCGATACCTATTATGAGTAATTCGCCCTCAGTGAGACCCGTTATAACTTCGACATGTGTCCTGCTTGTGATACCAATTTCCAAGTCGCGCTCTGTTCGCATTCCATTTTCGAGAATTTGTACGAAACTTTGTCCCATAAAGTTGGTGACTGCAGATATGGGGACTACGATTACGTCTTCTCTTTCATCCATGAATATGCTGAAATTGAAGCGTGTTCCGATTCTTATATCGTGTGGCAAATCATTTGGGTCATCTGCAGTGAAAATGATGGTGTTACGCATTCTGTCACGTTCTTCTTCGGGCGCGTTTGTCGGAGTCATAGATACTCGTGCCGGAATTCTTTGTGTGCCAATTTGAATTTCAGCTTCCATTCCTTGTCGTATACGTCCTGTTTGGGTGCCGGTATATTCAAATTGGATAAATTCAGGGTCAGCTATGGTCATAAGGACCGTGCGTCCAGGTACGAATTCTCCGATTCCAATATTATTGAGGAAGACAACTTCACCGTCAACCGGTGCAATAATTGTTGATTTTTCCATTTCATCTTCTAATTGCTGTAAACGCAATTCAGCTCGCTCTAGATCAAGCTCCGAAAGGCGGCGTGCCAGTCTTGTTCCGCCAAATCGTATAACATCTTCATGTAGAAGTTGTTGTCTTTCTACTTCGATTTGCTGTAGCTGAATATCTATATATAATGAGGCTGTGTCCAATCTTGCAAGTACATCACCTTCTTGCACATCTTGTCCCGGGCGCACATTCAGTTCGACTAAGAAGCCTGAACGGTTGTGAAATGTCATATCATAATGTATTGATGATGCGGTAGTTACAAAATCTTCAAGTATGTCTTGTATTGTTCCGCGCTCAACTTCTATGGTTTGAAAGATTACTTCTTCCGGTTGTAGAAGATTGGGTGGTAGTAATTCATCCTCACGGGGCAACATACAGCCACTGAGTAAAAGCGCCGATATGAGTATGAAAATTATAATAGATGCTCTTTTATTACGCATGATTTTCGATGTTCCTTTCATTAGCGAATATAGTACTCTTTAAAATAAACGGGGATTAGTCATCCACGTCACCAGTGTCACCAGCGCGACACACGAAATCTATATACAGACGCAGTAAGCAATTTCACAGGAGTATTATCAGCGTTCAGTATGAATAGACAGTGTACGAAAAGATTATACCTCTACGTAGATTGGTTGTCTATGTAATTTTGTGATCTGAGCACATTTAATGGTGTATTTTGCTGTGATTTATGCTACAATGCGGTGAGGCTAAGTTTGATTAAATTCGAGTTGTAAATAATTTCAATATAAGCAGGTGAACCATGAAAAACTTTTCTGACTACGAGAGTATGGCGATGTTTAATCTTTCAGATGCGGAGTGTGCTGTTATTAAAGAGCGTTTCGATAACATTGTGGACGGGTTTTCTGCACTTGATGCATATGATGTTGATGATGTAGAACCTGCGATTACTGTGCTTGATTTGCAGAATGTCATGCGTAAGGATGTTGCAATTAGCACTATAACGAGAGAGGACGTTCTCAAAAATGCACCTGAGCAAAATGACGGGTACTTTCAAGTGCCTGCAGCCATAGAATAACAGGTTTAGTATGAAGATTAATAAAAGGCATGGTCATTAGTTTGAAAGAATTCAAACTAACGAGAGAATGTGCCAATTGCGATCTGTGGAATCGCAATTGATGCACGGAATGACCATCCCTTTTCATGGTCGTTTTGTGCCAAAAAATTAACGAAAGGCATGGTTATTAATGTGAGTTATAAAGCGATTATTTCCAGTTCGATAATGCAAAAAGGGAAGTCTGCAACAGCGGGTTCAAAGATGCTTGAGAATTTTATCTCTCCGATTGATGCGACAGTTGTGGAGAATATTGAAGCTCTCATAGATGTCGAAATAGTTGGAGTCGGCGCGATGGATGAGTTTGGTGTGGGTGGCTTATTTGGTGAGCCATCTAGGGCACTTGCGGATGATGGAGTAGTTGGAATTGTTGCAAGTAGGGATGTTGATTTCGCACTTTGCAATGATTATACAGGAGCAATCAGCCGTGCTGCCGCACAATATGGGTTATGCTATATACATCCGACATATGGAACGGTTTCGCGATATGGTCTTATACCGGCAGTATCGTCGATTGATCAAATAGGCGTTCTTAGCAAATCTCCCGAGGGTTGCTTCAATGGGTTGAAAATGATTGCAGGATATAACTCAAAAGATGGTGCAATGCCAGTTGATTATATGATTCAAGCTGTGAAGAACGATGATGAAATGGTAAAAAGAGATGTTAAAGATATTACTGTGACAGAACTGAAACCAAAATTTGCTGAAGTTTATACGCAAATTATGCAGATAATATGTTGTGCAGAGTTTAGTAACAATATTAGCCGTTACGATGGGGTGAAATACGGTTATCGGGCTAAAGATTATAATGGACTACAAGAAATGTACATGAGTACTCGTACTGAGGCATTTGGTGAGGATGTCAAGCTTGCGGCAATTCTTGGTACGATGGTATTATCACATGAAAATTACACGAAACTTTACGACAAAGCCATGCGCTTGCGTCGTCTAATTATGGATTCGATGAAATTTGATACATATGATGTGGTTGTCGGGCGCGGGGATGATAGTAATGCGCTCATACTGCTATCAAGACTTTGTGGGTTGCCATCTATTACAATCCGCGACTGCACATATGTTGCAAATAAATGTTGGGAATCTACGTTAGAGGCTGTTTGTGATATGTTAGAAAGCAACGCCAAATAGTCCATGAAAAGAGAAAGGTCATATTTATGAGATATGAAGTAGTTATGGGATTGGAAGTTCATGTGGAACTTTCGACAGAATCAAAGCTCTTTTGCTCGTGCTCTGCAAAGTTTGGAGCGGACCCTAACGAGAACACTTGCCCTGCATGTGTGGGTATGCCGGGTTTTCCGCCTATTATCAATAAAAGGGCGATAGAGCTTGCGATTGCAGCAGGAATCGTTACAAACTGTACGGTGTCCGATATCATTTCATTTGACAAAAAGAACTATTTCTATCCAGATTTGCCGACAGGATATCAGACAACTCAGTTCTTTGCGCCGATTTGTACAGATGGGTGGGTTGAACTCGAAAGTGGTAAGCGAATTACTTTAAAGCAAATTCATATCGAGGAGGATGCCGGAAAGCTTGTCCACGAGCCACGTTCACGTATTTCCTTGGTGGACTTAAATCGAGCTTCTGTTCCGCTTATTGAGATTGTTTCTAATCCCGACTTCAGCTCTGCTGATGAAGTTACGGAATATCTTGATAAGTTGCGCCTTTTACTTAGTTTTGCAGGTGTTTCTGACTGCAAAATGCAGGAAGGTTCAATGCGCTGTGATATAAATATTTCTGTTCGTGAAGAGGGTAGTAAACAGCTTGGAACTCGAACCGAGATAAAGAACATGAATTCGCTCAAAGCTATTGCACGTGCGATTGAATATGAGTCGCAAAGGCATATTGATGCTTTGGAGACAGCTAGCGAGGAACTTGTGCAAGAAACCCGTCGTTGGGACGATGATATTGGTATGTCATACTCCATGCGAGAAAAAGTGGGTGAAGCGGATTATCGCTATGTTCCTGATCCTGATATTATGCCGATTCATATTGGTGCGAATTGGGTCGAATCTGTTCGTGAAAGTCTGCCTGAGCCTGCTCATGAAAAGTATGAGCGTATGACGGCAGAGCTTGGTTTGCCTGTACACGATAGTAAGGTTATTTCCGGAAGTCAGACTTTATCAAGAATTTTTGACGAGGCGTTGACAATTGCAGGTAAGGCAAAGCAGGTATTAAACTGGATAATTGGAGAGCTTCTTGCGATTGCGAAGGATTTAAATATTTCTGATGATGATATTGATATCGATGCTGCGAAATTTGCTTCTATTATTATGTTGGTGGATGGTGGTAAAATAAACCGCTCTGTAGGCAAGAAGGTTTTGGAGAAGGTGTTTTCAGATGATGTCGAGCCAGAGGTCTATATTGAAGAGCATTCTTTAGGAATGGTGAGTGATACCGGGTTTTTGGAGTCTGCGATACGTGAGGTTTTGGCGGAAAATGAGAAGTCCGTTGAGGAGTTTCGTGGTGGTAGTCAGAAAGTGTTTGGCTTCCTGGTTGGTCAAGCTATGAAGAAGACCGCAGGAAAGGCTGATCCGCGTTCTGTTAATGAGTTGTTACGAAAGATGTTGGCGGAATAATTGTCGTATGACAAATTACCCGCCCGCAGACGGCGGGTGATTTGATAAATATATTATTATAAATGCAACTTTTTCTATACTGTAGTTGTGTTAATAGTAGAAAGATGGAAGAAATGGATTTTCAATTAATTTTAAATATTGTTATTATCATTTTGCTTGTTATTTTGGTGGTACTGTTGATTGCCGGTATGGGCAAATCGGGTGTTGATAAAATTGCTAGCATTCTCGCCAAGAGTAAGGATGAACAGCGGGATAGGGAGGCTCGGCAACAGGAGGGTATTGTTCGCCAAATGGCTGACAATTCTACTGAGCAGTTTAAGCGCTTTGGTATGATTCAGGAGAGCATTCAGTCAACTTTACAGGGTAATCGTGAAGAGACTAATAAGCAGCTGCGTGAGTTTCAGATGCAATTGGATAACAGGCTTTCTTCTATTCAACGTGATAGTGCCGGGAATATTGAAAAGGTCAATGAGACCCTTGAGAATAAAATGAAGGCTTTGCAAGAGAGTAATGAGAAGCGTTTGGAGCAAATGCAAGGTGTTGTAGATGAAAAACTGCAAAAGACGCTTGAATCGCGTTTGTCGCAATCATTTGAGATTGTAAGTAAACAACTAGAGAGTGTTCAACAGGGGCTTGGTGAGATGAAGAATCTTGCTGCTGATACTAAGAGTTTGCGCAATGCGCTTACTAATGTAAAGGAGCGTGGCACATATGGCGAGGTGCGACTTGAGAAGTTGCTTTCGGATATTCTCGCGCCGGGTCAATACGAAGTAAACGTTGAAATTGCAGACAGAAAACGTGTTGAGTTTGCTGTTAAGTTTCCCGGACAAGGTGATGAGCCGTTATTATTGCCAATTGACTCAAAGTTCCCTATTGAGGACTACAATCGCATAATTGAAGCCGAAGATAAACAGACCATCGATGATGCCCGCAAATCATTGGCACAAGCGATTCGTGTATCAGCTAAAGACATTGCTGATAAATACATCATGCCACCTAAGACTACGGATTTTGCATTGATGTTCTTGCCGACAGAGGGACTGTATGCGGAAGTGGTGCAAAATGCAGCATTATTCGAAGAGTTGCGTGTTAAGTTTAAGGTTGTAGTTGTAGGTGCGACAACACTTTCTGCGTATTTGAGTTCATTACAAATGGGATTTAAGACGCTTTCGATGGAAAAACGTTCATTGGAAGTTTGGGATACATTACGTGCAGTTAAGGCTGAGTTCATAAAGTTTGGAGAGGTGTTGGAAAGAGCGCATAAACAAATTCAAACTGCTGATAAAACACTTGAAGATCTGGCAGGAACAAGAGCAAGAGCAATGCATAGAAGGTTACGGAACATTGAGTTACTCGATACTGAAGAGGTTGATGCCCAAAATGGGCAACAACCAAAAATGTTAGACGAGGTCGATGTTCCTCTCTTGATAGAGTCGTTTGAAGATGATTTTGATGGCGATTAATATTACGTAAGATGAAACGCAAGAAAGAAATGAGGATTAAAATGTTTTGTAAAAATTGTGGAGCAGAGATTGCTTCGAATAACAGATTTTGCTCCATGTGTGGAGCTGCACAGGAAGCATTAGCTCCTGTAGAGACAGTAATTCCATCGGCACCACCGGTTGAAGGAGCTAGTGCGTTTGTAGTAACTACAGATGTGCCTGATGAGGCGGCAGTGCCATTTGCTGAAAATGCTGTTTCTGCGGATGCAAATGTGGATGCTCCAAATACCGAGACAATTGATGCCCCTACTGATGCTGAGGCTTCACCTGCGGGTAGTACTTCTGATTCCACAGATGCAGTGGTTGCACCTGTGCAACCGGAGCCTGTACAACAAATGGAGTATCAGCCTAATCAGCCGCAACCGTATCAACAGCAACCATACCAACAGCCACAACAACCCTATCAGCAACAACCATATGATCCGGCACAGCCCTATCAGCAACAACCGTACGACCCGGCACAGCCCTATCAGCAACAACCTTACGATCCGGCACAGCCCTATCAGCAATACCAACCGTATCCACAACCACCTCAACCACCGTCTGATGATGCTGAAAAAGCAAATAAAAAAAGGCTGTTGAAGATTATTATACCTGTTGCAGCTGCGGCTGTTGTAGTCGTTGCAGCGTTTATCGTACTTACAATGTTCTTGGCTTCGCCATTGAGAACTGTGAACAATGCTATGCTCAATGTGGGCGATGAGTTTAGTGAACGTATGGAAGATACTCCACTGGAAATGTTCGGGATGCTTTTTGAAAGCTTAAATGATGGTTCTGTAACTGTAGGGTTCGATTATCAAATGTTTTTGGCTGAAGCGAGTGGTGAACTGACGCTTCATTCTGACTATGATCGAGGTGCGCATCTTATTGAGGCTGCGGTTTCTGTTTATGGGCTAGACATTGATTTAGAGCTATATCGTAACAATGAGATTATGGCCGCACGAATTGGTCAGATTAGCAATAATTTTTACGGCATAGTGTTTGATACATTCAGAGATGATTTTCGCCCGTTTGCGGATTTATTGGGTCTGAGTCGACAAGAGGTTGACGAAATTGTTGATATGATAGAAACATATGAGACAGTACCCAATGCATTATTTAACATGGATAATTTCACAGAGCGATTTGAAGATATGGTGAGTGATTTATTGAGACGTATTGAAGTCACCTCAAATAATGTTGATATTATATCCGGTGGCGAAAGTGTAAATGTTAGAAGAGTTGATTTCACTATCAGTGCTGAGTTAATGGTTGAGTTTTTTGAAAGATTTCTGGATATAGTCGAAGAGGATGAAAGCATAAACGCATTTTTCGATTCATTTAATAGTTTAATTATATCTACGGATCCGTGGGCAGATGAAATATCACTTGAAGAGATAATTCGCGAAGGACGCAGAGAAATGCGAGAAATGCATGATATGCAGGGTGAAATGAGTATGTCATTTTACGTAGGCAGAGGAGATAGACTCTACCGTCTGGTATATAAAATTGATATGGGATTTGACGGGAATCGCACAGAAGTTAGTATGATTTTTGATTTGGGATCCCATGTAAATGATGTATGGTCGCTCGGTATAGAAAGTCGTGCTGATTGGGGACGCTCGGAATTTGTTGTTGAATGGGAAGTAAATGAAACATCAGGTGGCGGAGAAACTATTTTACGTGTAAATGAGGATGATCGTTGGGGGAACTGGACAAGCGAGTTAATTCTTGAGTGGACAGACAGAGGTGATTTCATATTATCATTGGATGATAATGGTAGAAATCAAGAAACACTTTTGACAGGCGAATATACAATCAGCGAAGATGGGTTTATTCTTAGACTTCTTGATTTAATTGAGGATTCATTATTCTTTGAACAACATTTGAATTTGGAAATTTCGACTGCACGACGCACCGAGAGACTAGAGCCGGTGGAGTTTGTAAATATTGCTGCCTGGGATCAAAGACTTATTGATCAGATTATGGACTTCGTTGGTCTCGGCGGTATGTTATTTGCTCCGGATTTAGATGATTGGTTGGATATGGATTTTGATGATCTTCCTGTATACCTACCTGTGCCAGCACCAGATACTACACCACCCACACGACCTGGCGGCACAGCAGTCGACTTATCTGACCATGAACTTATAGGTATCTGGGAGTTTTCTGATGGCAGTTTCACATGGTTCTTCGAAGTTTCTGATTTCGTATGGTTTGCTGAAGATGGCTACGTATACACCGATACTGACATCGGTATATGGAATGTTGATGGCAACAGGCTGACGGTAACAGGTGATTTTGGTGAAGGTAGAACTTACGAATTTTACTTTGAAGTCGATGGTGATATATTAGCAATAACAGATATAGATGATGACACAGGATACTTTGAAAGAATGTGGTGATCCTAACTCCATTGCTAATTTCAACGAAATATTGTATTCTGAAGATATTATGATATATGATTTAATAATTGTCGGAGCCGGGGCAGCAGGGCTCTTTGCTGCAGCGAATGCACCTTACGGATTTGAAACATTGGTTCTTGAAAAAACTGACTCACCTGGTAAGAAATTACTATTAACCGGAAGCGGTCAATGCAATTTGACAAACAATGAACCAATCAAATCATTTCTTAACCGTTATGGTGAAAATGGGAAGTATCTGCGTCCTGTTTTGTTTCCATTTTCAAACCAGGCACTTATGGCATTTTTTGAGCAACATGGTTTACCTCTTGTTACCAGAGAAGATGGCAAAGTATTTCCGGTTTCGATGAAAAGCAGGGATGTTTTAAACTTTTTACTCAAGGGTTGTGAAGATAGAGGAGTAGAGCTGCAATATAGAACTGCCGTTACAAAGATTGAGTATCAATGTGAGGGGGTTGATTATAAATATTGCATTTTAACCTCAGAAGATCCAGAGAGTGCAATAGTCCAAGCGAACTCAAAATATTCAAATTCAAGAAATTTAATCTCAGAGCACGCAAATTCTAGCGGTTCTAGCAAACAATATTTTTCAAAACGTATACTCATTGCAACAGGCGGGGAATCATACCCACAAACCGGATCTGATGGCTCTATTTATAAATGTCTCGAAAATTTGGGAATAACCCTCGTGCCACGACAACCTGCGTTGACACCGATTTATGTTGAGAACTATCCATACAGTGCGCTTTCAGGACTCACTTTTCCAAATAGTTCCATAACCATTAACAGCTTGTTAACCACAGACAGTTTTAAAGCCAAAAATAGCTCAACAGCTGCCAATGGTATTGCAAAGAAAAGTAATGAATCATACAAATGTAATGGAAGCCTTCTATTTACGCATAAAGGTTTTTCGGGTCCTCCTATCTTGACACTATCTCGTTATGTAAAGCCCGGAGATAAGTTAACCATTAATTACCTGCAAGACAGAGTTGCTGATGAACTTCGCTTAGAACTAATAAAATCTGCATCCGGAGATTTAAGACAGATTATAACAATCTTGGAGTCTATTACAGCGTTGCCACGCAGTTTTCTTGAATGTATATGCTATAATAGCAATATTAATAAATCAGAAAAGGCGTCAAGCTTGAGCGGAAAACAGATGGGTGCTTTAGCAAGCAGATTGACTTCTGACTCATACGTTGTAAGTGGTATCGGTGATTTCTCTCTTGCTATGACAACTGCCGGTGGTGTTGCTTTAGATGAGGTGGATTTACGCACAATGGAAGCAAAACATTATCCCGGATTATATTTTGCCGGAGAGGTGCTTGATGTTGATGGTGATACCGGTGGCTATAATCTGCAATTTGCGTTTTCATCTGCAATGCGATGTGTAGAAGCGATGTAAAGTTATACTAATGGTGAAAAAATATGTTTAATACATTAGATGATATAAAACATAGAGAAAAACGCGAAATATTTCGTGCCGTATTTATGACGATTATCGTCACGGCAGGGGTTGATTTGTAATTTGCAAAGCGAAAGGAATAATCATAAGTGCAAGCATATACATTAATCCAGTCACGTAGGAAAACTATTGCTCTTTATATAATAGATGGTACTGTTGAGGTTCGTGCTCCTTATGTGGCATCGAAGCGAGAGATAGATAAGTTTGTTAAATCCAAAGAAAAGTGGATAAAAGATAAATTATCAAAGTCAATTGAGCAAGTTGAACGACGTGATAGTTTCAATATTGACTATGGCGCACGTATTTTGTATCGTGGAAAAGAGTATCCAGTTTCTGCCAGAGTTGGAAAATATGCCGGATTTGATGATGGACAATTTTATATGCCACCAAGTTTGAGCACAGAGCAAGTCAAAAGCGCATGTGTGCAGATATATCGCATGCTTGCGAAAAATGTTTTGATAGAAAAAGTACAGGATTTTACAAAACTAATGCCCGTTATGCCAACTGCAGTGAAAATTAATAGTGCGAAAACAAGATGGGGAAGTTGTTCAACAAAGAAGAGTCTTAACTTTTCATGGCGTTTGATAATGGCAGATGATGATGTTATTGATTATGTAGTAGTACATGAGCTTGCACATATAATTGAGATGAATCACTCTAAACGTTTCTGGGCAGTTGTGGAAGCTGTGTTACCAGACTATAGGGAGCGGCAGAAACGATTAAAACAGCTGCAACACCGTCTCAGTGGTGAGGATTGGGAATAATTAATAGATAATGTCAAAGTGTGTAAGAAAAACTAACGTCATTTTGCGGGTCGTCGCAAAATGACGAACGATTGGAGGAACTCAATGAAAGTTTTATATGCAGCCAGTGAGGCGCGACCATTTGTCGCATCGGGTGGATTGGCAGATGTTGCCGGAAGCCTTCCACAAAGTCTTGTACGAAAAGGCGTTGATTGCCGTGTCGTAATACCACTATATTCAATTATTTCAGATGAGTTGCGTGCTAATATTAAATTCGTTATGGAATTTGAAATATATGTAGCATGGCGAAGCAGGTCATGTGTGGTATATGAATCCGTATACAATGGCGTGACATATTATTTCATAGAGAATGATTATTATTTTGCAAGAGACACACTGTATGAAGAGTTTGACAATGCAGAGCGATTTGCGTTCTTTTGCCGTGCTGTGTTGGAAATGCTGCCACGAATTGATTTTAAACCGGATGTCATCAATGCAAATGATTGGCAAGCTGCATTGATTCCAGTATATCAAAATATATATTATTCTAAAAATGAATGGTATTCACATATTAAGACGATAATTACCATTCATAATATTGCGTTTCAAGGGATATATGGGTTTGATATATTTAGTGATATTTTGGGCTTGCCGGATTGGGCTGTAGATTTAATCGAGTTTAATAATAATATCAACTTCTTAAAAGGTTCGATGCAGGCGGCTGATACGATAATAACTGTTAGCCCAACCTACGCAAAGGAAATTGCAGGTCAGCATGTGGATAATACCGGATATGACTTTGGACAGGGTCTAACGCCGTTTCTAAATCAAGAAATGTGGAAATTGAGCGGAATTATAAATGGTGTAGATATGGATGCGATTAATCCGTCAAAAGACAAGCACCTTTATGCAAAGTACAGAGCCACTACATTTCAAAGGGGTAAAAAAATTAACAAACTCAAGTTGCAAGAACGTCTTGGATTAAATGTAAGTGCAGATGTTCCAATGATAAGCATGGTGACAAGAATCGACGCAATGCAAAAAGGCTGCCAACTTGTCCTTGATGTAATGAATAGCGGACTACTAGACAGCCATGATTTTCAATTTGTGCTACTCGGAAGTGCTGCCGATGGAGATGGAGAAGGCAAATATATGGAAGAAGCTTTTAGGCAGCTGGAATCTCGATATAAGGGGCGAGTAGTTGCGTATATTGGTTTTGTTCCTGAACTTGCTCAAAAAATATATGCAGCGTCTGATATATACCTTATGCCTTCAAAATACGAGCCATGTGGACTTTCGCAGATTATTGCATTGAAATATGGTGCGATTCCTGTGGTGCGTGAAACCGGTGGACTTGCGGATACAATTACTGACAGTTTAGATGGATTAGGCAATGGTTTTACATTTAGAGGATATAATGCAGATGATTTTCACAATGCAATTGAACGTGCATTGCAAGGGTATCAGGATCGTAAAGGCTGGAACCTTTTGACACAAAGAGCAATGGAGCGTGATTTCAGCTGGGATTCGGGTCCAGCTGATGAGTATATAAAGTTGTATGAAGGTCTTATTGGTGAAACTACAGCAGAATAACTACATATAGTGCAATTATTCTTGACGGGCAGGTGTAGTCACTATATAATGTGCGTCTGGTGCTACCAAACGGTAGGCGGTTAGCTGAATCCCTGGAGCGAAATTGTAAAGGGGGTGAGGCCATCACTTTGTTTGAAATACTTTCATTAGTTTTCTCGTTCATATCAGCATCATGCATGATTTGGGCAGCTTATATTACATGGAAGTCGTATATGGACAAAAGAAAATAACCGCCCCCTAGCCTGGTGTGGTTATTTTCTTTCCATAAACTTTGGCTAACCGTTTACCGGTAGCACCTTTGTTTATATTATAATCGTAATGTGCATTCATGTCAAATTCAATTTTTGATACACATTCTGTAATCCTACACCAAAGCTTCAAAATCTACTGCACTGTGCTTGCATATTGGGCAAATGAAATCATCAGGTAGAGTGTCACCCTCATATACATATCCGCAAATTTTGCAAACGAACCCTTTCTTTTTCTCAGCGGGCTTTTGTGGCTTCGGTTTAATGTGGTCAAAATAATATTGATATGTCACACTTGGCTCACGAGACAAGACAAAAGATTCCATAACATCGGCAATGAATAATGTGTGAGTACCACAATCGTAGGACTCGCACACTTTTGCAGAAATTACGCTATTCGTGTGTTCGGGTATATATCGAATACCATTTGATGAACGATTAGTATAATCAACATTTGCGAATTTATCTGTGTCTTTTCCGCTTGCAAAGCCAAACTGTTTGAAAACATCAAAAGGTGCATCGGTTGCCAATATAGATACATTGAAAACACCGGTTTTCACAATTATATCGTGTGTAAAATTAGCTTTATTAACCGCAATAGACACTCTGAGCGGCGTTGATGTAAGCTGCATGGCTGTATTTATGATACAGCCATTATCATTTTTGTCATTTCTCGTTGTCAACACAAACAGTCCGTAAGACAGTTTATTCATTGCAGTTGTGTCAATAGAAGAATTGTTAGTCATAGATATGTGCCTCTTTCTTGTGTTATTTCTGGATAATACACATTTAAACTGGGATTATTACCTATAATTACCCTGATGGTCAAAGTTTTTCCTCAGTGCTATCTCAGTTAATATGACAGTTCCAATAATCATTATAGCATGAATGATAATAATAATGATACCAACATTACGAACAATTGCAGCGTTGCTACCTATTACAACAAAAAGTGCAATTAGTGAACCAATAAGTAGCGCGACTCCTGTGTGCCACATCATCTTGCCTGCATAGATATTACCAAATTTCCATGTATCGAGATTTTTCATTGACATAGGTGTTCTATAGCCCATTACGAAATTGATTTTCTTTGGTCCGGCAACGGAAAAGTATAATCCGAATGCAATCATTATGCCAGACATAACCAGTACAACTATGAGAATAATTCCCCAAATGTTCATGACAACCATCCTTTCGTTTTCGATCAGCTCTATACTTTTGTAGCATTATTTTATCTCTATTTAGTGAAACGCCAAAAGAAATATGATATACTCATTAGTATAATTTTCGTAACATTTTGAAAGGAACTTTAGTGATTAACAATAATATAAATTGGAGGAATGAATTTTGAACGGTTTTACATTTTGGAGTCCGACAAAGGTCGTCTTTGGAGCAGGCATAGCAAAGCTTACAGGCAAAGAAGTTAAAGAATTTGGTGGAACGAATTGTCTTGTGTTCTACGGTTCAGGAAGTGCGGTCAAGAGCGGTGTACTCGAGACTGTAATCAAATCATTAGAAGTAGAGGGCATCAAGTATTCATGTGTTGGTGGTGTGCAAATCAATCCGCTTTTAGGCTTTGCTCAAAAAGCAGTTGATGATTTCAAAGATAAAGGTATTGATTTTGTGCTTGGTGTTGGAGGAGGAAGTGTTATTGACACAGCCAAAGCAGTTGCACATGGTCTCGCTTCGCCGGAAATTCCAATCTGGGATTTCTTTTCACAAAAAGTAGAATTAAAAAAATCACTACCTATCGGTAGCGTTCTTACAATAGCAGCAGCGGGCAGTGAAACAAGTAATTCTGCGGTTCTTACAAATCAAGAATTGGGAATTAAGCGTGGACTCGGAACACATTTTAACAGACCGCAGTTTGCAATTATGGATCCTGAACTAACATATACACTACCACCTCGTCATACGGCATGTGGTATTGCAGATATACTAATGCACACATTGGACAGATATTTTGCGCCTGATGCAGAAAATGCATTGACAGATGAGTTGGCTGAAGCGTTAATGCGTGTTGTCATTAAGTATGGAAAGATTGCAATGGAAAAACCTGATGATTATAAGGCAAGAGCGGAGTTGATGTGGGCTGGCAGTTTATCTCATAACGGTTTGACTGGACTCGGTCAAACAATGGATTTTGCAGTTCATCAGCTTGGTCATGCCCTTTCGGGGAAATATGACATCCCGCACGGCGAGAGCCTTACAATTGCATGGGCGTCATGGGCAAGATATGTTTATCGCTCCGATGTTCCACGATTTGCCAGATATGCGCGTAATGTTTGGGGTATCCTAAATGCTGACGATGAAGCTGCAGCAATTGAGGGTATTGTAGCAACAGAAAACTTTTTCCGTACAATAAAGATGCCGGTTTCGTTAACTGAAGCAATAGGGGAGAGCTGCAAAAATGATGTTGAAGAGCTTGCGGACTTCTGTACATATCATCAAATTCGCACCATTGGAGCGTTCAAAGTACTAGATTATAATGCAATTAAGGACATCTTTGCGGCAATGGTGTAGATATTGTAGTACACTGAGATGATGAAAAACATAATATTTCTATAAAGCCACACTCATGTCAATCATTGAATAAGTGTGGCTTTGAAGAATTAAAATGACTATAGCACAAACCGCTCAATCACCTCAGCCACAGCGTCATTATTGTTTGAAACAGTAACATAATCGGCAACAGCTTTTACACCGTCCACCGCGTTGTCTACAGCTACGCTGAATCCGGCGTACTCGAGCATGCAGACATCATTGTAGTTGTCACCAATTGCAATTATTTCGCTTCTGTCTATACCAAATAGTTTGCCAACTTCTTTGAGTGCAGAACCCTTACCGGCATTACTGCCAATGAACTCTAGAAAATGTGACATTGAAGAGGCGCATGTTAATCTCTCGCCAAAATGAGCACTCATCTCGACAGATAACATTTCTATCCTTTCAGGGTCATCAATCCAGAGAACTTTAGAAACACCCTTGACCTTATCTTTAATTGTGGCGAGATCTGTTATTGCGGACCTAATGCGCTCACTTGAGCGACTCTCGTAACCTGTAGTTTTGTCACATATGCGGTTTGCCCAAAGGTATGGACCTGTCCAGACGATTTGTGCAATCCCGAGCTCTTGTCCAAGAGCAAATGCTTCTATTGCAAGGTCATAATCTAAAAATCTCTCCAACAGTAATTCATTTGACTTTGCCATGTGCACTTCAGCTCCATTTAGAACGATAAAAGGCACATCTTTAGTTAGTATTTCGTTGATAACTACTGTATTAGTAAATGGTCTTCCGGTGGCGGTTACAAACATCACACCTGCATTTTCAGCCTTAATAATGGCCTGTTTGTTACGCTCTGTTATCACAGAATCATCGTTGAGAAGTGTACCATCCATGTCAGATGCAATCAGTTTGTATTTCATAAAAAATGTTGTCCTTTCGAGTGCGATGGAATTATTGTACTCTATAAACACATGTTTGGCAACCAAACCATGCATATGGTGATGTTGCACAGAAAAAGAATGCGAATAATGTGCACATTAACCAAAAGCTGCTGGCGTTGAAACTCAAGTTTGGCGATTCTACAGATTGACTTTGTATACAAATTGCTTTATCATAAGTATTGTAAAAAAAGAAAAGGAGGCATGAGCTATGACGGCTAATACAAAGAGACGCGTGCATATCGAATCAGGAAAAAGCATGAATTTCGCAAACGTTCATCTCATGCTGCCTGGAATTAGGCTTTTGCTGTCCACCCATTAAAAAATAATGGATAAATTTTGCGAATAACGGTCGAAAGCTTTGAAGACAAGCTTTCGACCGTTTTCAATAAGTAGAGTATCATACATAAATATTTAGATGTAGGTACAAGGAAACAGAAGATGTATCAGGAAGAATAATATGGATACATCAGGTAGGAGAAAAGGAGAAATAAAATGAATACAAACATTACAGTAGGATTGTTCACTAAGTCTGGACGTTCAGCAGGGGATAACACAGCGTTATCAGCTCATGATCAAGTGAAATTCCGTCCACAAATTGACGAAATAATTTGTCAAAACCTCGAAGGCAGCGCACTAAAAGACGCATTGTTCATCGTTGACAATATTCGTGAGAACAAAATGAAAATCAAATGGTCTTCAGTAAACGTATGGACAGTAAGATTCAGAGGCAGACATGTTTGTGATTTGACAGTAGTGCACGGCGCACTTCGTATCGGTCACGTCAGCGACATTCTCGCAACACGAGTAAAATATATGTCACACGACTTTGATTACACAAGACGTTTAATCGATGCTATCTCAAACTCAATGGTCGAAGAGCCTACAGCAAGCATGGCAGCAGTTTAAACGAAAACTGAACAAAAGAATGATACTGTAATAATTACGGTATCATTTTTTTATTCAACCACTTACACCCATAAAAAATACCACTTAGCGACGGCTGTTTACCAGTCGTCGTTTTGCTATTGTAAGCCAAAACTTATTCTGTTACCATGCATACAGATTAAAACAACAACAATGATTTTGAGAGGAATGGGTGAAAAAATGTTGAAAAATTATTTTAAAAATTTAGGATTGGCTACAGGTCTTCTGCTCGAAATGGGAACTAGAAAATATCAGAGAAAAACAGATATACAAGCAGTTGTAGAAAGAGAAAGATACAGCGGTAGAATTACGCACATGCAGATTATGTAAGGGTAAGGAACTGTCCAACTAATTAGTTTGACAGCTCCTAAGTGCGAAATTGTGAAAAATAGTTGTAATAATCGACGCACAACTGATATACTAAGCAAGTGCATCATGTTTGAAGCACCGGACAGAAAAGGATGTGAGATTACTTGAAAATGCGTATTGAGCTGACGGATGGATCAACTGAAGACGAGGTTATAGTTCGTTGTAGCCGTGTTGATGCCAATGTGCAAAAGCTTCAAGAATTCCTTATTAATCTGTCTGCACCTAAGCTTGTGTTTTACAAAGGCAGCGAAGAGTATTATTTGCCACTTGAAGAGATACTGTTTTTTGCAACAGAAGGAGAGCAAGTATTTGCACATACTTCAAGTGATGCATTCAAAGTAAAGCACAGACTCTATGAGTTAGAAGAAATGCTTCCACGATTTTTCATCCGTATTTCAAAAGGTACGATTGTTAATACGAAACAGATTTATGCTATAGACAGAAATTTGACATCAGCGAGCAAAGTAAGCTTTAGTAATACACACAAGCACATTTATGTATCACGACATTACTATAGACCGCTCAGAGAAAAAATGAGCGACAGTAGGGAATAGATAGTAAAGAAATAAAAATTAGTTATGAATGAAGAAAGGGATTATAACTATGGATAAAAATACGAGAAAAGCAATATCAAAAGTTGCGTGGGGGCTATTTTGGCTGCTATTAGCCGGACTAATTGTGGCAAATACTTTTGGTGGATTTGTGGATTTAACCGCATGGAGCATTATTATTGGTGCAATAGCGTTGGTAATACTATTTCATTGTTTTGCGACATTATCATTTGGTTCATTACCGGTACCGTTAGCAGCACTATATTATATTTTCCAAGACCCACTAGGATTACCATTTATAGCATTTTGGCCGTTGGCATTAGTCACAGTGCTACTGACAATAGGCTTACATATTCTGCTGCCGAAGCAGTTCAATTTTAGAAAATATATCCACATAAATACGGGAGTAGGCACTAGAACAAGGAGAGGTAATAAAACGAAATATGATAAATATGGAAATCGTATTGACCGTGACGATTATGCTGATGTTGTAATTGATGGAAATGATAATAATGCGAACGACTACGGTGTAAATGGGAAAACGAAAATTAACGAAGGTGACGATCCAAATAATCCGTACATAAGTGTTTCATTTGGTGCTGCAAGCAGGTATCTACACGCGGAGAGTCTTGAGACAGCAGAGTTCGTTTGTAGTTTTGGAAGCCTAGAGGTGTATTTCGATAATGTTACACTAAGTCCAAATGGCGCTGAGGTTGATGTAAGTTGTAGCTTTGGTTCAATAGAAATATTTGTGCCTCCACATTGGCGTGTAATAGATGACGTAAACTCATCACTAGCAAACGCTGAGATAAGTCGTAAATTGCAAAACAATGATGCAGATGCCCCAACGCTAAAAATCACCGGTTCAGTATCGTTAGGAAATGTAGAAGTAAGCAGAATAAAAGGTTATGTTTAGGATATAGAGGTAATGAGGTTCGGGGATAAGTAGGGCTTGGTGGTTGACGATCTAGTCGGTTAACTAACCCCTAACCCCTAACTCCGGATAGGAATTTATATTGATTGGTTTAGGAACAATAGTAAATATTGCAACAATATTAGTTGGCGGAGCGCTAGGACTTGTGTTAAAACGAGTCCTAGCTAAACGCATTATGGATACTGTCATGCAAGGTATTTCACTTGCAGTTATAATTATCGGCATAAGCGGCACTTTGGCTGCGGCTTTTACAATTGTCGATAATGATATCGTAAGTGGGCATGTTTTGATTATGATAGTATCTCTCGCAATTGGTGGGTTAATTGGGGAACTGTTAAAAATTGAAGAAAGATTAAAATCATTTGGTATGTTTTGCGAAAAGAAACTTACAAAACCGGATGACGAATCAACATTTGCACAAGGGTTTGTTACTGCAACATTGGTGTTTTGCATAGGTTCAATGGCAATTGTCGGCTCACTGGAAGATGGCATTAATAGAAATCCGGATATATTAATCGCAAAATCCGTAATTGACGGAATAGCAGCAATGATATTTGCATCGGCAATGGGAGTGGGTGTCCTATTCTCTGCATTCACAGTTGGCATATATCAAGGGGCAATCACATTGCTTTCAGTTTTTCTTGCGCCATTTTTGAGTGATATTGTTATACAACAAATGTCAGTTGTAGGCTCGATTCTCATAATGAGTATCGGATTAAATATGCTGAAAATTGGAAAAATTAAAACAGCGAACCTACTGCCGGCAATATTCATCCCACCCATATATCATCTGATATTATATATTGTTGGTTAAATTTTGGGTTTTGTTGTACAAGTTTTGACTTTACAGACCACCGGTCAATATCGTATACTTTGGATGATGTACAAATTGTACATCATCCAAAATTATAGTAATGAGGAAAACGCTTTGAAATGTAAAAATTGCGGAATTGTTGTAGAAGAAGGGTATAGATTTTGCCCTCAATGTGGAACTATGGCAGAAGACACATTTTCGTCTTCTGTTATGCAGAACACTCCAGTGGATGATGTTATCACAGTTGATACATCATTTTTAGACATCAAAATAGAAACTCCTGAAGTTGTAATTGAAGAACCTGTAATTGAAAAAGAAGAGCCACAGCAAAATATAGTGGAAGCAAAGAAAAGTCCGACGGAAGAGCCACAAGTGAGCAAGCCGGATATTGTTGATGGTTTTTCAGAAGAGATGCCGAACAGTACAAATAATATTCCGGTGGAGGAACTACAGCTGTACACGCGGCAGGATATGACTGCGACAGAATCAAGCACTCAAAGTGAAGGAGAGGATCAAAGGGAAAAAAGCGACGAGTGTAAGGAAAATCAGCCCACCCCGATTAATGCAAGATCGGAGAGAGCAAAAGAAATACAAAGTCGAAGAGAAGCCGAACAGCTTGAGTTTGAAAACGGGATTGACGAGAGAATTCGAATGAACACGCGATTTTCAATATTTCCTGGATTTGTAATGCAATATTATAAAACGCGACTTATACAATACACTGCAGCATTTGTAGTAAGCGTAACATTTTTGATTCTGTGCATTACGTACGCAAGTAGCGTGGGGAATCCCTATTATTTCAATACATATCAAGACTTGCAACGAATAAATAATCGAGCGTTTTCATATGTGACATCAGAGTTAAGTGGTATACAGAGATTCAGTTTGTCAACTCATATTACAATGGGTAATACATGGAGCACAACATCTGATCCGAATGAAAGGCATTTTATAGAAGTATCCGGAGTTTATTTGCTGGTAGCAAATCGTCCGATTTTTAGCAGAGGAGGACCAGTAACCCTATCTGTGTCATCACTAGATACCGAGCATACCATAATGCAAATTAACAGACGTATAGAAGCACTCCAAAATGCAAGTGCTTCACCACTTAGATCAGCTGAAAGCATTAATGAAGAGATAGAATCATTACGACGTATATCAAACAATTTAGGGGCGGTTAGACTTACAGTTATCAGTACTGACAGCCGAATGGTTTTTCCCGTTATGGCGGGTATTGGATTTGCATTACTGAGTGTTTTACTTCTCCTGCCGGCAGGAAGGACATGGATTTTCTTCATTGCACCAATGAAATCTGAAATTTGTCGTAATCTTGCAATGTTCGGTGATGCGCGTGATTTACTTATTGAATGCGAAAAATCTTTTGGTTCTAATGGAATAAGATATCATGAAAGGATAGAGACGAGTCGAGAGTTCATTATTGTATTCCACAGGGCACATATTTTCATAGCTCCGATAATGGAAGCAAGACGTGGTTACGTTGAAGAGATTGCCCGTTCAAGAGGAAGAAGCTGGTATGTTAGTTTTACATACAAGTTGTACATTACATTTTCTAACGGTCATCAAGAAGCAATTAAGCTAAGAGAGCACTCAGATGGTACGACAGCTTTGGCCAATATTCAAAGGATCAATGAGAATTTTAAATCCGGAGGCACTTTAACTGCAGGTGGCATATATGTGTGACAAATTTAAGTTACGAGTCAGACTAAATGCATATCATCCGCCTCCATCAAGCAATATGTCCCGAATTTTTCGCTAGAACGGGTCTCATCGCCCTACATACGCGAAAAATCCACGACATACCGCTTGATTACGGCTAACATGGGACTTGTAACATTAATAATTCTCTATCGTACTTCAACTGAAAAACGCTGAATAACATCACAAGGGTTCCATGCAAGCTTTGCTTTGCGGAGCCCTTCGTCGTCGAGGTCATCTTCGCGATTTACATATGCGACACCGTCATCTAAATGCCTGGCAATAAACTCACTTGCAAGCTTCGGATAAGCACCGCGATAATCTCTGTCAGCCTGCTCAACGTTAACATAAAGCGTGTCACCCAAAAGAGTGCCAAGTGTAAAGCCAACGACGTGATTATCCACATATAGAGCCAATGTCGAAAAGTCATATGATTCTAAATTATCGAGTGCTTCGAGTATCTTTTTATTACCTTCAATAAAAATATCTGAAGAAGCAATTACAGTTTTCAATGCAATAAAATCTTTAATATCTTGTGCATTTGAGCTTGTGATTTCCTCAAAATGATGTGACCATGTGCGGTCAAAATAATTTGAATGATTGCGTTTACCATGGAGTTTACGCCCTGAAAGAGTAGCCATAGCATCTGCGCAATACAAATAATCACCATTGAGATTGCCAATCTCAATATCTATGTTGCTATAATGGCGCTTCAATGTGTCAATTTCGGTTTCAGGAACGTAGCAATATGTCTTCGGACCCGGTTGATATGAATCCAAAGTACCTAGTGCATGCTCTAAATTATCAGTAATTGGTAACATATACTCAGTCTTGCCTTCTTCAACTTCTACTCGGAGAAACAGGCTATTATCACTGACAGCAAATTCCGTAGGCCACATATCACGCCACAACAAAACTGTACCAAATACATAGTCGCAGAGCCTGGAGTAAGTATGTGTAAACAACGACTTTACATTTGATGCATTATCAAGCGTCAATCTATTAAATTCCAGCATGGAAAAAGAAACACCCCTTTTATTCATAATTTAATTGGATATTAGTATAGCACACATATGCGAGAATGGACAGAGTTTAGTAAAATTCATAATTAGTCATACTCATACCCCATTGCTGCATCAGGCTGCAATGGGGTATGACAAATTCTTTTATTATGGTGATTTATAACGCTAATATTTTATTGCTATTGACTTATGCCAACGCAGAAAGTGGAAAAGTTAACATATTGTTCACAATAAATGTAGAAAAGATTGGAGAAATTCAACCCTAACGCTGAATGATATATGATAAAATTAGTCCATATTTATAATGTATGAAAATGTGTAAATAAATGCAAACTTTTGGAGGAAATGATATGTTTATTGCAAGCAAAACAAAGACCAAAATAAAAAATCGGATAATAACATTGATAACTGCGATTATGTTGTTGATTTCGATGATGTCGCTAACAATCTTTGTAGTGGCTGAAGAATTGGACTACAGTCAAGCTGAAGCATTGGCAGAACGCACATCAATCTCAGAACCGGTGTCTGAGCCTGAGGTAGAAATAATACTTGAGCCGGAATCCGAAACAGAACAGTCAAATACAGGCGAAAGTTTGGATGAAAGTAGCTATAGTGAAAATGGACATACAGCTGAAGAAGCATCGAATTGTGACGGAACACAAGGATCCTCATCTAATGATGTGTATAATCATATTGATTATAGCGAGTATGATGAAGAAGGCGATGAAGAGTATGGAATAGCCAATATTTTATATGCGGACGAATTTTCGTTACATACTCCATATGGATTGACAACTACGCATATAGTTTCTACGGAAGCCGGATTAAGAGATGCATTAGCTAGTACTGCAAACCCACTAGTTGTTCGATTAGAAAACGGTTTTAATTTTACCGGAGCATTTTTCCCTGTTACAACTGGTCCTGCCACTAGAGAAGTGCACCTATATAGTGATACATATGATGCTTTTTCAATTACAAGAACAGGTGGAGCAGGACGACATTTTAATGTTACCGGAAGTCGGCAATTACATTTATATAACGTAACATTGACAAGACCGGGACCAAATCTTACAACCTCAAGCGGTGGTGTGTTTGTAGGAGATAATGGACATCTTCATTTACATGCGGGAAGCACTATAAGTAATAATCGCGCAAACCTCGGTCCAGCCGTTTATCTATCATCTGCCGGAGGCGTCTCAAGGCTGACGATGCATGACGGTTCTGTAATTAGGAATAACCATTCAACCGCAGGTGTCGGTGGAGGTGGTGGTGGAGGTGTGCTTGTTTCAAGTTCTGCTGTATTTACCATGCTAGGTGGTGAAATAAAATACAACACTGCGGCCAATACCGGTGGAGGTGTTCAAGTTGCTCAACACGGAGGAGGAGCGACCAGAGCTAGGTTTTATATGTCAGGTGGAGTAATACGCGACAACAGGTCAACAAGTTCTGGTGGAGGTGTTCATTTGAATACCAATGGTGAATTTCACATGAGCGGCTACTCATTGATATATAATAATTCTGCCGGTGGTGGTGGCGGTGGTGCCATTAGGATTTATAGAGTCAATGCCGGCAGTGCTGGCGCATTTAGCGAAGTTACGATAAGTGGCAATGCTAGAATTATCGGAAACAGCACTAATGTCACAGGTGGTGCTATTAGCGTAGCTGGAAGTGGGCCCCAAAACCATTCAATTACAATAAGTGAAAATGCGCTAATCTCCGGCAATACAGCAGGGGGTAATGGTGGTGCAATCTTTATAAGTCAAGCTCTTGTCGGAAGTGGTCAACAAGGTAGACTTACAATTAACGGTGGTAGCATAGTAAATAATACGGCGAATAATGGTGGTGCTATCTGGGTCAACATGGCGGCGGCAAATTTCCCAACAACACCGGCAGTTCTTCCAAATCCATCAGCAAGAATAAGCATTTCTGAAGAAGTAAGATTTGAAGGTAATGTTGCGCGAAACGGCATTCTTATAGACGAGTTATTAGCACAAAGTAACGATAGCGTTATTCCAGGATTACCAGTAAGAGACACTGTAAGTGTGGATCATGATTATTGGATTGGTGTAAATCCGGCTACAGGTGTGGGTGAGAGACGCGCGCATTTGTTTAATAATAATGATTTGAATATTAGAAATGGGATAGCTATTCGTCCTGTAAAATTTGAAGTGCTTGGAACTGCAAGAGATGACAGTGAGTTAACCGCATTTGTCACGAGAGTAGCTCGTGCAGGTACAGGTGTCGGAAATTTTGTTGATGCTGACATAGAAATATATAGTGGTACACCGGTTCCTGTTCGCACTGAAGCTGCCCAAACATCTCAAGTACGGCATGAGGTAGCATACTATCCATGGAACACTACAAATCCATGGCATGCAGGACCAGCCGGTACGCCGGACAGAAACTGGCGGACGGGTGAAGCAGATGCTGCGGGTACAATTATATCCAACCCAAGTTCAGTGTTGCCAACACGGAATATTCCATTGATAGCTAATAATTTAATTGCATATCAAACAACCGTAGAAATATACTATATATATCACGATATAACATTTAATGTTAGCCCGACCATAGGTGCAACTCTGATTGAGGGTGAGCAGAGGGGAACATCAATTACGAGAACTTTGCGTGAAAGCAGATCCGGAGGTACCTTTGAAGATGGTGCCCCTATAGGAACTCCACCAATAATTGAAAAAACAGCAGGCTGGATATTTTTAAACTGGACCCATAATGGTGCTATAGTGTCTACAGATAGGTATGCTCCTGAAATAGCGAATATGCCTGTTACTGGACCGATGACATTTACAGCTAACTTTGTGCCAGGTCTTACACTTGAAAATGTGCCTTCAGGGCTAACTCACACCAATCAAACCGGTGCAACAACTGACGGATCACTAATGTTTGATGGCGACGTAAATCCTGTAACAGCCGGTACATTTGTAGTCTTATCTGCGGGTACTGTACCTGAGAGTCATTATTTCTTGGGATGGTATCGGGGTACAGAAGCTCCACCGATTGGAACTTATGTACAGACATTGGATCAAAATAACTTTACAGCTTTGAGCTTTCATACTTTTATTATGCCTTACGAAGGTCTTCAATATTTTGCGCTGTGGGGTGCGCGTAACATAGTGGGTGCCTATGAAGCACAAATAACCTTCCATGCCTATGGTGAGGGTAGATTTGCAACAGTTGAAGATGATCTCTGGTCATGCGAAGATGGTACATACATAGTAATACCTATAGCCTTTGATAGACCAATTGATTTAAGAAGAGTAGTAACTTACATAGATGGAATAGATGATGTAGGAGCATTTGCCTTTTGGGGCTGGTTTACAGATGCACGACTGGATTATTCAAACCGCACAAGAGGAAACTATCGTAGACCTATAGTGGGTGAATCAGGCTGGGATCAAATTAGAGTAACTATTCCGGCAACAGGTGCACAAGTATCAGCTGGACCATTCAGCCGTACACAGTTTGCAGATTTTGCCGGAGGAGCAGACGCTTACAACTTCGACCTATATGCCATTTGGTCATTATGGGGCGATGTTGATGATAATGACCGAGTAGATATCGACGATATTGACTCAATGAGAAGAAACATAATAGGTTTAGTACCACGTCTTCCAATGAACGCAGCACCTGGTGATGTTTACCGTGATGAAGTGTTAGACATTGACGATATAGATACATTGAGACGAAATGTAATAGGTCTTATCCCACGTCCAGTAATGGGTCAACGACCTGGAACCAGAGCAACCCCGGTAACAGCAGTGCTTGCAACAACAGCATTTGTAGAAGAACTTATTTCTGAAACTAGAGTTGACATCCCGGCAGTATGGAGTATATCTTACGAAGAAATACCAGCAAATGCTGAATATGTAGATGTGCGTGTACGCTTGGATCAAATCCCAACAGGTGGTTTATATGGAGATGGAATAAGTGCGGCAGTGTTCGGCTTCCATTATGATTCTCGGTTCTTAGGTAATCCACGACGAGTTGGAAATGTGAGCGATTTTGATTTC
>Ga0123355_10001936_pt1 | contig 29165 bp, 27 predicted proteins | sample TergutEmb28metaG_3_FD_89872 | JGI IMG/M metagenome (GOLD analysis project Ga0123355, IMG submission 89872) | Embiratermes neotenicus P1 segment gut microbial communities from Petit-Saut dam, French Guiana - Emb289 P1 | ecosystem: Host-associated > Arthropoda: Insects > Digestive system > Gut ... | reverse complement strand
TAATACGGAAAGTACTGCAGTGTGAAGCTTGAAGCCTGAGCGGTGGGGATCACCGCTGGTTCAAGAGAAGTACCGGGAAGAAAAAGCCTGTGACAAGAGACATCCATATCGTATAATAATAATTGAAGATTAAAAATTATAAAGCTCCTATTTATGCATTTTTCTACACTACACTCTTGATTTCCACTCTCTTAAGCCAAAGTACCCATGTTCGAAATTATAAAAGTCGTTTAATCCCTATAGCCTGCTCATGTTTCTTAAGTGTAACATTCCTTGCGACGCATAGAGAGCATACAGTTTGATCAAGATTACAGTTCGCTACTCTGTTATCTAACTCAGTCAAGTTTGCAGCTCCTTGTACTGTCATACTACTAAATCAAGTTTACAGCAAGCTACACAAACATCCAACTCAATCAAGATTACAACTCGCTACACTAGCACCCAGCTCAAAGAAAAGAACACTATTAAATTACCAAACCGACTCTTTCAAGAATACAGTGACTCACTCAACGAGATCAAGTTTTCAGCTCACTACACTGGCACTCATCCCAATCATGGTAACGTTATGCATAACCCAATAGCAGTGTTGCATCGCGTGGACCTACCGTTTTCATTAGAGATTTTGAACCAAATGACCTCTAGAACACGCTGTTGGTATTTAGCCAAATCATATTTCTTTAAGTGCCTAGAATTAGCGTCCTCTTCGGAAAAAAATGGAACATACTATGTACAAAAGGAATTTAAAACGATAAGCATAACAAACTTATCATCTCCTATCGGCCTTCCCCATAACTTGTTAACCTCCTTCCTGACGAGGGAAGTACGTATGGACGAAAATGCTAAATTATTTTTTCTGAATTTGTGACACAATGTGCGTAGCTTCCTAGTACAAGTATTTCCTACACTTGATTTTAGTGTCAATTTACAAGCTCCTGTCTTCATTCAAAACTAACCAAATTTCTTCTTCGTAAGCACATTTTGTCAGTTTGGACCTTCACAGAAGGACCTGTAAGAAACTGTGCTCTAAACCGCCGCCAGTTTCACCACCTTACCTTCTCCCACTCTAGCGGGGTATGTTTCTGAAGCAATATGCCATCTGTTGCAAATCCCTTTCCAGACTTGTTCTCTCGAGCAAACTTCTAAGTATGTGTTCCAATAACAGTGCCAACGTTGAGAATATTCCAGAAAAGCCTTAGGCCTAATTCTCAGAAATACCATGCACACGAGGAAGTACCTCATTTTTCGTAGGAATTTTCCCTATGGAACCTTTAAGAACTTGGTCTACAGACAGTTGGAGATATCCACTGAGCTAAAAAGAGCAGTTCTGAAGTTATCGGTTCCACTGACAGTTGTTACCCTCGATATGGTACAGGCTGTAATGTGTAGGGTACAAAAGACTCACGTTTTAACACGAGATGTATGATTGGACAGTAACACAAACTGAAAAGAAGTATCAAAGTAAACAGGAATATTAACAGCAATGCCTGTTTTATTACAACTCCAAACTGTTTCTGTCTTCATATGACCATCGTCAGAGAGAAGCGACTGAGTCTACAAAGGAAACTGCACAATTTTAGGGAGGGAATCACGAAGTGCTCTAATGAAGTATATAACAAATTCACTAATATACGTCAGCACAACAATTATTTATTGGATCATACAGGCTAAATATTTCGATCTGTTAACAGGTCATAATCAGGCCTCCATCAGAGTAAGTCAAAGGTGCTGTTAGAAAATTGGGATCCCAATATTTTGTACAGTTGTCAACAATTTTCCAACAGCACCTTTGACTTATTCTGCTGGAGGCCTGATGATGACCTGCTAACAGGTCGAAATATTTAGCCTGTATGATCCAATAAATAATTGTTGTGCTGACGTATATTAGTGAATTTGTTATATAACTCATTAGAGCACTTCGTGATGCCCTCCCTAAAATTGACAGCTAGTCAAGCTAAGAGCATCTATTTGTATAAGAACTTAAAAGCCAAAGTCCAGAGGTGCTGTTCCAATATATACTTTAATCGCCAATGTCTGAAACTAGGTCTCATCCCCAAGTACGCTCAGATCAAAATTCCATATACCTCACCTGACTCCATAGTTACACGAAAGAAAACACAGACTACCCGTTTAAAAGAAAAAATTAAGTTTCTCTATAAGAAGAAAGATAAATTAATCGAATTATTATACAGAACTCACCTACAGGCAGCCCAAGAATGGGGTAAAATGTGGGACTTAATCCGTGACAATATACACACCACTTTGAACCTAGAGGCCGAAAGGATTTACAAGAATTTAGACGACAAAATCTCCCGACTTACCAATTCACAACATGAAAGGATAAACGAAAAATTTAAGTTCTACCCAAGAATGATAAATCAAACTCACATCTTTTTCACGGAAGAAGAGCAAACTCTACTCAACAAGGGCCTAAAGTACAACTTAAGTCACAAAAACAAATACTTGATTAGGAAACTAGCCCTCGAAGCCGAAAACGCTATTACTTTACTACCTATAGAAGAACAAGATTACATGCGTTACCAGGTGGCAAAACAAATACAAAGACTACAAGCCTAACAAATTACAAGTAATGCCAATAACCATAAGAAACACAAGGCAGAAGTTAAAATCTTAATCAGATCAAGGAAAAACTACTTAGATATAAGGCCATGATAACTAAAGCTGATAAAGGTAACTCAGCTGTAATACTATATCTTAAAGACTATGAACAAAAAGTGTTAGAATTCATTTCGAAAAGCGGAGCAGACTTATCCGACCACAACATCACAACTAGATTCCAAAAGGAGCTTAGAAACACACTAAATGAATGTAAGGTGTTAATTGGAACTGAAAACAGAGGGAAAATGATCAACTTACATCCGGAACCGCCAAGTCTGAGAGGACTAATCAAAGTTCACAAAGTAAACACACCTATCCGACCAGTTGTTAATTTTAAAAATGCCCCATCCTACAAACTGGCTAAGATGTTAGAAACATGTTAAAATCACACATCCCACTTCCAAACGTCTTCAATGCCCAAAATTCAGTTCAACTAATGAGAGATCTCTCTGACATACCATTCGTTCCCAGTCTAAAAATAGCATCAATGGACATCTCGGACATGCACACGAATATCCAACTGAAGACGTTATAACTATAAACAGCAGTCTCTGTGAGATAACAATCTGGACAAAGCTTTGAAAAAAAGACAGTCTAACAATTACCCTTCAGCGATGGAGAATTCCTACCTTCTCCACGGACGGAGGAGTTTAAATTCCCTACGTGTTCAGCGCAGTCGTCCATACGAGGTACAGACCTCCGATTGTTCGCATGTCGCTGGATGTCATACGTGGTATAGACCTTTGCATGGGTGGATTCAGTGTCCTCTCACATGCATAGTTTTTGAGCTATCAAATTGCGAGTGGTTTCTCTTTATTGCTTAAGAAGTGTGCTTTCAGAATATAATAGTTAAAATAGTCTGTTTAGAATGTAACATTATGTATTCAGGAGTTAATTTTCTTATTTAAAAAAGTCCAACTTCGACTGTCAAAAATGTGAGCTCTCAGAGTTTTCTCTGTTTTACTCAAACTGAAAGAAATAAAGCTACAGTCTGAACAATATATCTTTGTAGCCTAAGATCTTAGGTTTCTTCTGCTGTTGGAGAATGATTCATAATTGTTGTACAGCGTTAGGAAGTTTGAAATATTTTCCTCATCGCCTACTCGGGCGCTGCATGGACTTCATTTTTGCTGCTGGTTTGAAGTCAATACAGATATCATGTGTCATTTCCTTCTGTAGACAGGCGGAGAATAATTCAGCCTTTCATTTGGTGCAGCTATCAACATACGTTCTGTAATTGCTGGTATTCGCCCTGCATGTTTTGAGTCAGTGCACTTCGTTCAGCTGTTGACTCAGGAGTGATACTGGGGGCACAGCGATGGCAGAAAAAGTTCTGACAGACAGTGAAGTGTTGGAAATTGTGTACAATTCGGACGAAAGTTTCCGTGATAGTAGCAGTGATAGTGTTAGCGGTAGTGATACTGAAATTGACGACATAGCTGTAGCAGACGCAAAATAGCAGCTGTAGTACTGGAATTTTAGAACCCTTGTTTGGTCGCGGACATACGCTGTGGATTGAAAACTTCTTCAACAGTCCAGAATTAGCAAGGAAGCTAAAGATCGAACATTCCACTGATTGTGTTGGCACACTAAAACTGAACAGAAAGAACGTCCCAAAGGAACTGAAAGATAAGAAAGAGGAAAAGGGGGAAATCATAGCCAGATATTCGGGTCCAGTCGCAGTACTAAAATGGCGTGACAAAAGAAATGTAACTATGGCGTCAACATACCACAATGCAGACACACAGAGGATTTCTAACAAAGGCAAAGAAACAGAGAATCATTTGTGCGTGATGGATTATAATCATAAAATGGGAGGAGTGGATTTGAAGGACAAGTTGTTGCACATGTACATGGTCGAGAGGAAAAAAATTACCAAATGGTACCTAAAACTTTTCAAAATGCTACTGAACTTTACAGTTCCCTGTCAGTTTGCTGTTTAGCGACAAGTGTCGGAAAAAAATATATATACAGCAGCTCTCGTGTAGAATTCAGCTAGTAGAAGGTCTGTTTACGAAATATGCACGTGCTGCGGAGAAGCAGAGTGTACTGGGGCGACAGGCATCAGACAACACAGTTCCACGGCTGACTGAAAGACATTTTCTGAGAAAAGTGTCGCCCAAAACTGAAAAATCGAAACCTCGGAGGAGGTGTGCTGTGTGCTCAAAGCACGGAAAAAAGAAAACTTCAGTGTACTGCTGCCAAGTATCTTTGTGGGTCTTTACTTGGAAAAGTGCTTTGAGCTGTATCACACGAAGTTCAATTACTGAGGTAATGACAATTATGTTACTGCATCTGTATAGTTTTAAGGTTTATCTACTAACATTTTAGAAAAATCGGATCACTAGTTTGCGAATAATGATTCTTTAAATAGATGGTTGCAATTTCATCATATGTAATTTAAAACTCCTCCGTCCCTGGAGAAGGTATGAATGTAAATGCGCTCCATCACTGCCGGTCAATTATACGGCGTATAGGGGCCGGGAACATGTGAAGAAACAGGGGTCTATACCACATACAGAGGGCGACGCTGAAGGGTTAATCATTACACAGAATTACTTCTGCTTCAAAGGCAGAACATATATACAAATGAAAGTTTTAGCAATGGGAGCTCCCACTTACTCTATTTTTTCTGAAATCTATTTACAATATATGGAACATACCAAGATCTACGAAATCTTCCATAAAATCAGAGTAGAAGGGTACTTCAGATATGTAGACGATATTCTTATCGTCTACAATGAAAATCACACTGCTATAAATGAGGTTCACAACATGTTCAACAGCATCTCACCGGATCTGAATTTCACACTAGAACAGGAACAAGACGGACTAAATTTCTTGGACCTCACAATAAAGAAAACAACAAATAAAATGGTCTTCGACATAAACAGGAAAACTACTACTTCTGATAGCATTATCTCCAACGACTCAGAACAAAACTGGCTGCAATCCGGTACTTTGTAAATAGAATAAACACGTATGACATAGGCCATGAGGAAAAACAGAGAGAAACAGAGGTTCTAAGACATCATCTGCAACAATAAATTCCACACCTCCATCTTAAGCAAAATTAAGAAAAGTAAAACAAAACCAGACTCAGAAAACCAACGTAAAAGATGGGCTAAATTCGCATACATAGGTAAAGAAACACGACGAATCACAAAACTTTAAAAAAAAAAAAACCAACTTAAGAATAGCGTTCACTACCGATAACAACCTTGGAAAACTGCTAAATTCACGAGACGCTCAAACCTGATAAGTGCGACAAAAAAGGTGTTTATCAGTTAAAATGCCCCACATCCCAGAAGAAATAAACAGGACAGACCGGCCGACCGTTTCGTGTGTGATTTCATGAACATTACAATGATTACAAATATGCAAACAATAAATCAAAATTCGCACAACATATCATAGACGAAGGCCACGCATTTGGTTCCATGACCGACATCATGGACATAGTTCATATCGAGAAAAAGGGCAGTACGCTAAATACAATCGAGAGATATTTTATTTACAGAGAAACACAGAAGGGAAATCACATCATCAACAAACTTACAGTCCAGAGAAACCTAGTATTTGAGGCTTTAATACGACACAACACCCACAGAGGGCAGCACAAATAAACACAGTAAGGAACGAAACAGCACGAACGCCCGATCACCTGTATGCACAGTTCACCGGGGAGATCCATCCTGACATGATACACAGGACAGCCACGGTATATTATACACAGTGAATGCAGCCCTAAAGGAAGGATATTTTCACACCTCAAGTAACTACATAAAACGGACCCTATACTCGATGGATTTCATCCAGCTTGTTACCCTTAAGTTATTTCCACGTTTGATAAATAACTAAAAACTTTTCTTTCCAATGTAATGTACACCTTCTACAGTCAGAAAATTTATTCCTTTAATACCATGTTTGATCACAGATCCCAACACAAGGTGGACCCTTACAACTAATCCAGTTGGAAACACAGAGAATAAAAACCAGCCAGCCCTGACCGCCAATTTGAAATGCATTGCGCAGCACGAAACACCCTGAGAGGCAGTACCACACAAGTCTCGCCGCACCGAGTGAAAGTATAGTAGCACTCATAGTTCAGTAAACAATTTAATGGGAATAAAATCTGTCCTAAGTGTCAAATACCTACTCAAGTTTTAATTGTTTTAACTAAATAATGTATTATCACATTTTATCCAGCACCAGATTTTATATTTATTTACGACTGTACAAAATATTGGGATCCCAATTTTCTAACAGCAGCTTCGACTTATTCTGCTGGAGGGCCGAGGACGACTTGTTAAACGGTCGAAACATGTAGCCTGTATGATCCAATAAATAATTGTTGTGCTGGCGTATATTAGTGAATTTGTTATATGAAATTACACAAGCTTTCCTTCTTTCTTATGATACACAACGCATTTAAATATCCCAGTCATGAGCAGGATTATAAAGTAATGGTAAAGTTAACCCTCGAACAGTTCACGAAGAGCCAGAGTGGACGCAGATGTGTAGATGTACTATTTCTTTAACCTCGGCGCTAGATGGTGGTCAAGGCAACGCTTCGGCCTCTTTACAGCCGAGAAAGATTCGGCACCCATTGTACAGGAGCCTGGACGGGCACCAGAGATGGTGCAGACAGGTGCGGAAAATCTCGCCACCAATAAGCTATCTCGGCACACATTAAGCAGCCTTACAGTAAAATAATTAATTTGTTCAGTGCCTTACATTACATTTCCCTTGTACGTACATGCATACTACGGGCAATTTGCCGTGATGCACATAGGTTATAATTTCATTTAATTATTCGGTTACACTATTAAAATATTGTTAAAAGTCGTACATTTAGTCTTGTAGGCATCCGTATCACGTCTTATAATTAAGGTATACAAAAAACAATGCCTGGATGTCTGCAGCAATATCAGTTTTACAACTTTGCTCCTTAAATAGTGTTAACAGTACTTTAATATGTTTTAACTTAATAATTACGACAAACTTAATAAAAATAACCTATATATCTGACTTAAAATAACCTCCAATATGTAAATATATAACAAAAATAAGGCATAAGGTATTACTCATATCTAAATATTCTGGTTTACGGTTGTCCGTTACAGAGATGCTTCATTGCATAATGTAACACAGGAATTATAGACACATGTATGTAACTTCCTGTCTTGACTCGATTTCTGCTGCGTGATGATGGTCCTGTAGAGGCCAAAACATTTGAAGTTTTAATAAAACAGATATTACTTGTCATCTCTGTGTGTAGTGGGAGGGTTCTTTTTGTGTAAATTATTATTATTATTATTATTATTATTATTATTATTATTATTATACGATAACAGGCCTTTTCTTCCTGGTACTTCTCTTGAACCAGCGGTGATCCCCACTGCTCAGGCTTCAAGCTTCACACTGCAGTACTTTCCGTATTATGTGTGATTTTTCAAGTATAGCTGTCTTTTGTAGTGAATCTATCGAATGTTTTCCTGATACAACTTCCAACTTTTTCCTTAACCTTCTCGTTAATATTCCAGTGGCTCCAATTATTACTGGTATAATCGTAGATTTCAGGCTCCACATTCGTCGTATCTCTATACATAAACTCTTGTATTTTAACTTCTTTTCCGCTTCTTTTTGCACAACATTTCTGTCTGCGGGTATTGTCACATCTATCAGTGTGCATGTTTACTCTTTTTTGTTTTTAATTATTATATCTGGCCTATTTGCCGTAACTTCTCTGCCTGTGTGTACTGCTTGATTCCACAGCACCGTGACATCTCCCTGTTCATGCACTGGCTTGGGCATGTGTGTGTACCATTTATCTGTGATTTCAGTGTCTAAGGCTTTTCATATTGAGTACTACAAGTGTGTACAAACTTCATCGTGTCTCATTAAATATTCGTTCTTCGCCAAAATGGGGCATCCCGAGTTTAAGTAGTCAATAGTTTCTTCATGTTGTTTACATAACCGGCATTTACTCTCAATTTCTTCCTTCAAAATTTTATTCTTGAAATAGTTTGTACCAATTGCATGGTCTTGAGCTGCCACTATTGTACTTTCTGTTTCTCCCTTTATGTCTCCAGATTTTAGCCAGCGATATGACTGTTCAATTTCCACCAGCTTTTCGTCTAAGTTACGTGGCAATTGTCCTTATACCCTCTTCTCGTGCCAGCTTTCTTTTGTTTTCTCCGCTATGCTGTCCATTTTTTTTGTTTCTTTCTGTACTTCTGTCTTCAGGCATCTAGCTTTCTGTAACACCGCTGAGTCGGTGTTGTGTTGGTGTGTTCTAACAACCTGTATTAGTAGGTCTTCCTTCCTGTCTACTTATGCCACCAATTTTTAATTTCTACTGCATGAGCTGTTTCTAGCTGCATCAAGCCTCTTCCTCCCTGTTTTCTGGGAACATACAAGCGATCTACATCTACTTTTGGATGATGCTGTCCGTGAATGGTTGGTAGTTTCCTTGTTTTCCGGTCTAGTTTTTGCAGTTCTTCTTGGTGCCAGTTAACAATTCCAAAACTGTATTCAAGTACTGGTACTGCCAATGATCCAGTTGCATGAATTTTATTCTTTACACTTAATTCTGTACCAAAAACTAGTCTCAATCTCCTCAAATATTCCTTCTTCAGCTTTTATTTTTCATTCTTATGCTGTATGTCAATACTCTTTTTGATGCCTAAATACTTACATGCTTTTCTCGGGTCCAGTTCTTTAATGTCGTTCTCAAATGTGCTTCCTTTATGCATTTCGCTTTGTACACTGCCTCTTTTTAAACATATTCTTGCACATTTTTCTAAGCCAAAATTCATATTTATATCTTGGCTAATTGTGTGCACAATTTTCATTTCATTCTTCAAATCATTCTTATTTCTACCTAGCAGTTTCAAGTCATCCACATATAATAAGTGACTCATTTTTCTCTCAGTTCCAGGTACTTGATATCCACAATCAGCTCTGTTTAGCTCGTTTGTTAATGGAACGAGTGCGATGCAAAATAGTAATGGCGAAAGAAAGTCCCTTTGGAATATTCCTCTTCGTATCTGAATGGGTTGTGACTGCATTACTTCCTGCATTGTTTATAAAATAAACACTGTGTTCCATTTCTCCATAGATAATTTACAAAATCTAACAACTTTACTGTTCACTCCTACAAGTTCCATTAACTTTTCCACTCAGCTATGTGGAACGCTATCAAATATTTTGTGGTAATCAATCCAGGCTATACTTATTTTTTTGTTTCTTCTCCTGCAGTCCTCATATATTGCCTTTGATATCATTAATTGATCCTTGCAACCTTTACTTCCAGGGTGACATCCGGTTTGTTCTACTAGTAGTAAGCTATACTCTTCCAAATGTGCGGAAATTCTTTTGGCTATTATTCCTGTTAGGATTTTGTATATGGTCGTTAAGCATGTAATGGGTCGGTACTTTCTGACTTCTTTGCTGTCTCGTGATTTTGGTATCATATAAGTTATTCCTGTGGTCAGCCAGTCAGGCGCCTTATCCGGTTCCTCTATTATAGCATTGAAGTTTTTTGTGATATGCCTGTGAGTAGCTGGGAAAGCTTCAAGCCAGTAATTTTGTATTTGATCATTTCGAGGAGATTTACAATTGTGAGCTTGAGACAAATATGAAGTAATTTCCGTAATCTGTATAGTCATCCAATCCATATAACTAACTTTCGTTTTCTGTTCCCTTCTTATCTATTCTGCTCTTTCATTGTGCTGTGCTTCTTTTCCCCATAGTGACTTCCAGTAAGTCTCTGCTTTTCTCTGGCCTCTTTATTCTTCATGCCCAGGTTTCTGTAAAATTTTTTAGTGTCTTCTTTATATATCTTATTCTGACTCTAATGGGTTTCCCTCTTTTCATACCTTCTAAATTTTGGGGCTTTTGCTTGCATTTTCTGCTTCAATGTAACTTCCCTGTAGTTAGTCAATATATATATTTTTTAAAATCTTCCTCTGTTTCCTGTTAAGTTTTCCATTATCAGAGCCTGTTCCAGTTTCAGCTATTATTGATAACTCTTTTCTCCAGCTTCCTGTCTGTTTCTGCATTCTTATTTTCCAGAGCTTAACGTCTCTTCTATTTTTGTTCTTTTACTGGGCTCCTTCTGTTTTTGTGTCATGATTGTGGCTGCAGCGTATATCAGGTTGTTTATATCTGTTATGTTCATTTCATCTTCTTCTAAAGGTTCAAAGTTCTTCAATTACTCCATTTATTTATTCTTGGAGCTTTATCAATTTGCTGTTTTTTTTAGTTTTGGCAGCTTCTCCCTTCCAGACATTTGTAGGAGCCTCACTTTATGACCACATTATTTGAAGGTCTTCCTTCAGCTTATTCTTAACTGTGTGCTGCTCTCCTTCAGTACTTGGGTGTTTGTTATTCTTTACTTTACCAAAGCCAGTACTGTCGTTTTCTTGGTCTCTCTTCTGGTGCTGTATAACATTTGTAACCATTTTGTCGCCATTCACTCCGTTTGTGTAATCGTCGGTGTCATCCCCTATTTTAAGTCTAATATTTTCTTTTATCTCATCGATTTCAACTGCCGTTATTCTTTTAGCTTTTAAGATGTAGTTCTTCTGGTTTAACAATGTTTTTGCATCTATATTCGTTCTCGTCATTGCGTTCCTCTCTCGCCATAATTTGTATGCTTCATAATAGTTCTGTCTTAATGTCTTTTCTTTAATGATCGTGAAAGACCAAAACACTTCCTTCATCTCCTCTCGGCTCCATCGGATTCCTTTGTTCAATTTCTTTCCACATTCTTACCCGATTCCGGTGTTGGTTGGACTTTGAGATGGACCATTTTGAGTTTTCTTGGTATGGTTACCATTTTCTTCAGTACTGCCACAGGACCTTTGATCTTTCCTTCTTCCTGGTTGTATATTATCTTGTTTTCTAATCATCTTCGCTGTCCCACGAGTAGCTAGGGATGTCTTCTGTCCACTGCGGTATAGCCCCGCCTGCCGCAGTAAGACTGCTTGAACTCGAGGGTCGCTACTTCTCGAAGTTCACCGTTCTTGGTTTCTTACCCTCCACCGCAGATGCATCTGTAGTCACTCGGCACGATAGTGTACATCTTGGACTAGGAGATTTTTTCGAGGTTTACTCCTCTAGATCCGCTGTGTTCCGTTTAAACAGGCTCACCTCTGGTCGGATGTAGATACTCACTACGCAGGACGGTCTTGTGTGCAGGGAAGTGAGTGGCTGGTGCCTCAAGTTGCACTACTGCACACCTGGGCTGGTGAGGACCAAGTCAGGGTTAACCCTTACAAAGGTACTATCTCTCCCATACCCATTGAGCCATTATTATTATTATTATTATTATTATTATCTGCAAATGGGTTTATACCCGGTGGATGTGTGCTACAATGCCAGACAGAGCAATACAATATAGTACAGTAAGGTACAATACAAGAACACACATCACACATAATAACATACAATAGTCAAGGCAGCTTTCTATACGCAAAAATACACACAAAAAATCAAGAACACATATTATACATCATTAAGACCCAGCAAACCGTAGAACTTAAAGTAGATGGAACAGTATTAAAAACCACTGGGTACACTAATGAGTGATTAGACATATTATACGGTACTCATTTACACACAATTCACCAAGACCTACATCTAAGCCAAGCAAAGCAAAAGTGTTAACTGGGGGGGGGGAGACCGACGTCCCCCTGTCTGTTAGCCATTCCTGCGTTTGACCTCATCGCTGGGCTCAGTAACAAGCACCTAAACTCTAACAGGGGAGTTTGCTTACGCTAACGATTTGAAATCAGGCTGAGGACCTTGATTGATCTTGCCAAAGATTAGGGTCTAGGTCGCCCTGGACTATGTACGGGAGTAATACAATTTGGTTGCTTGGCTGCCTGGGTTCCGAGCCCAGACTAGCTCTGTCGCATACTGGAATGCGACGTTTGTCAGGCGCTTAGGTGAAACCGCCGAGCCTAGGGAGGGGAATGCGAGCCGTGCCCCGACTTTGCATCGAATACACTGACATTTGCCTTACAACTAAGGAAAATCACAGAAACCCTCAGTCAGGGTAACCGAATGGCGCTCGGCTGTTCAGCGCCAAACGCAATTCGTTTAGTCGACTTGGCCAATGCGAGCGATGGCCTCGATTGGCCTGCTGCCCCCTGCCACCCTTGACTTTCGCGTCAGGCAACGGGGTCAACCGTCGGCCAGCTTAAGTATCTGCCGAGTTGCCGTACTAGGGGGTTCCCCACATCAGCTAATTTTGAGTCAAAGCTCTCGGTCAGGACTCTGATGTGGTCGACAAACAGTGGAACGCCCAGATCCTCGTGTATCTGCCTGTTACTTACGTACCAAGAGGCACCAGTAGCGAGGCGAAGACACTTGGATTGTAACACCTGTAACCTCCGGACATGAGAGCGGGCAGCGGACATCCATGCAGGGCACGCATAGTCCATCAGGGGCCGGATGAGCTGCTTATATACCAGGACTTCGTTCCTAATGGATAGATCACTCTTCCTATTCAGGATTGGGCCCCGCATACCCATCCTTTGGCAGTCCTCTTCCTGACCCCGATGTGAGGCGACCAGGTGAGTCGTGTATCTAAGGTCACCCCCAGATGACGAGTAGTGTCGACTCATTCGATTGGTTCTCCGAAGAGTGTTACTAGTCGGGGCTAGATGAAGCGTCGTCCGTCACGCGCGAAGATTATCGCGGTGCTCTTAGACACATTAATGGCGATTCACCATTCACTCAACCACCGTTGAAGGTCGTTGAGGTATGACTCCAGGTAGCTGACAAGCAGCGTCGGCTTGCGGAACGTGGCTATGATGGCCGTTTCGTACGCGTAGAGGGTCAACTCGACGTGGTGCGAGGGTGGGGGCATGTCGTTGACATACAGACTGAAGAGGACAGGGGAGATCAAACCCCCTTAGCTACCCCAGCCCGCATGCCTCGACGAGATGACGTGGCCGTCTGGAAGGACGCTACGAACGTCCGATCCCTGGGGTATGATGAGATTGTATGGAATATGTAAGACGGGAATTTGCGGGGCATTAGCTTGTAGAGGAGGCCACCGATCCAGAAGGTATAGAAGGCATTGGCCACGTCGAGAAAAACTGCGCCGTTGAGCCTCTTTTCGCTGAAATTCCTTATTATTCTTTCAACGAGGCGGGCCACTTCAACGACGTGGTATGTCTGGGTCTGAACCCAAACTGCTCGTCTCGCACCAGTCCGCGTTCGTTTACTAATGTAAGATCCTAGCTAGTAGGATCTTTTCAAACAATTTACCAATATTGTCCAAGAGACTAATGGGCCGATAGGACGAGGGCAGTGCTGGATCCTTCCCCGGGATAAGGATAGAGATCACTCGAGCGTGTTTCCACGTTTGGGGAAAGTGATGGGTGCAGAGGACCGCTTTGAAGATACGGGCGTGGAGGGAAACCGCTCCCTTGGGAAGGTGCTTCAATGCCCTGTTTGGTATGCCGTTCGGACCCGTAGCCTTGCTGACCTTGAGACACCTGATGGCTTCGTGAACCTCGACAGGAGTGGTTAACTGGGGTTCGCTGGCAGAGCTTAGTAAGTAAGACCTCCACGCCACGTCAGTCGTCTCAATAACTGCCGGAACCGAAGGATCGGTCACCGGCTGAAACTCAGCCTCCAGATTGTCTGCAAGGGCTTCGGTTTTCTCAGAGTCTGAGAGAGCGATTCCCCCTGGGCGACCAGGGGCGAGATAGAGTAGGAACTCTCATCACCCGCTTGGTCATCCTCCACAGCGATTGGTCTTCAGGATCGAGGGATTCGAGTGTAGCGCCCCACTAATCGTTTCTCTACGCATTGAGCCGGTGGGTCATCCACCTCTGGAGGTGGTTAACCTAGGCGTCCAGAGCGGGGTCCCAGGTGATTTGCCACTGCTTTCGCAGCCGATTTTTCAGGTGTGTCTCGTCCTGAATGCCGGCCGTCATCAGAGGTCGTGGGTCGTCAGGCGGCAACGCTTGGGAGTTGACGCTGCCAGAGCCTTCAGAACGGCGCCGGAGAAGTTCTCAACGCATGTGTCGATTGCCATCTCGTTGTGCAATTCCAGATCGAACGGAATTATTTCTTCCAATTGAGTTTGGAAGTTGGCCCAGACAGTGCGCCTGAAGGAAGGGCGATCCAGTGGGTGGTGAAAGGATGAGCGACACGAAGTATCAATGAGAACCGGAAGGTGGCCCGAGCTTAGTGCGGAGCACGAAGTAAGATAGACCGGGAATGAGAGGTTCTTGGTTATTACGATGTCCAGGACATAGGGAGTAACCGAGGGGTTGTATGGGTGTGGTGGGGGGACTCCGGTCCAAAAATCAGACAGGAGTTCTTATCGGCATAATGACGTAGGAGTTTCCCCCGTCACGTGTTCTGCAGCGAGTTCCCATGGCGTTGAGTTCTCCATCCGTCAAGACCCAAAATCCCCCGCCGATACAGGCGGTTAGGTCCGCTCCAATCAGTGGGCGGGTAGGCGAAAGCTAAGCAGCAAGTATTAACACCGGTTTGCCGGCCAATGTTACTTGGATGGCTTTAGCTTCCAAGTGGGTCAGGACCGGAACGGGCATTGAGTGGTGGACTATACCACGGCGGAACAAGATTGCTGTGCCGCCCCCAGCTGTCGGTCTATCTGTGCGGTGGCAGACATAATTGGCGAACCGGAAGCCTTGCACAGGGTTAAGAAATGTCTCACTTAAGAAACAAATATCGACACCGTGCTGGCTGAGAAAATGCTCCAATTCAAGCTTCCTGTCCCACACTCCGTCCGCATTCCAGCAGGCGAAGCGCAGGGCTTTACACCGGTTTGTCCTCCTAGGGCGTACTGCCATTTTCGGCAACAAAAACAAGGACGGTCTTAAGGACACCGCGAGGGCGAGCTGCCCCTGTGGGGAGGGAAGAGATGGACATGAGGAGCCGACGAGTCAGCTCCACACATGCATGGAGGGGAAGGTAATCGAGGAGATCTGAGATTTCCTCGAGTGGGAACCACCGGGCTGCGTGTTGTGGGTGTGGCGACCGCAGTTTTGACACTTGCGTCTGATTTCTTTTTAGACTTCCCAGAAGCCCGTTTAGGGGCTGCTGTGGATTTGAGCTCATGTTTTTTAGGCCTGGCCGTCTCCCTGGTGGCTGTCACTTCACGAGCGCCTCCGTGACCGGCTGAGGAGGGGATTAGGATGTGGGTTGGTGGGTGGACTCGTGGTTGCCTTGACGACATGCCCCCCTCGGATGACGTGATTCCACCCCTCGCCCAGGTCCATCTGCTCGGCAGAGGGACCGGCCAGCTGAGCTTTAGGAGCAGCAGGTTGGCCTGTGACGACGCTGTTTCGGCTGCGTTCGGGCGCTTGCTTTGCAAGAGCCGCCTTCCCTTCCTTCCACTTCTCACATACACGGTAATTCGCCGTGTGGAATCTCCCGCAGCCACGGCACTAAGGCTGCTCCCACGGAGTAGAGCTTCCATCGGAGAGGTGGATGCCTCCACAAGCGACGTACCGGGTTGCTTGTCCTCATTTCCGCTGCGTGTGACCGAAGCCCTGGCAGCGCTTGCATTGCAGCGGATCTTTTGGAGACACATACGACTCCACTCACATTCGCAAGCCGCAGAGTTCGGTGAGCGATCGCACTTTTGACACCTCAGGCCCTCGCGCCACCGTCACAATGAAGTGGGGTGTGGGAGGGTGGTCCTTGGCAGGATCCGGATAGCGACGGCCGGATCGCAGCTGCGTGACTCCTTGAACACGGATGTCCAGGGATTCCAGCTCCTCTCTGACGACGCTCTCAGGCATACCCTTACCCAGGTTCTTCACCAGTAGTCGCGCACAGCGATCTTCTGGGAGCTTGAGGATGTGGAAACTCACACCATCTTTCCCATCAAGGAACCGCAGCGCACCGACCGCGGCTCTGACCCCGTTGGCGGTTGATGGGACATCAACTTCTCGCCCTTTACTTGGGCCATCAGACCGACCTAATCTCACTCCACCTAACTACCCTTATATACATTTCACATCACACCCCGCCTTAACTCCCTTCACCTCACCGCATTTAGCTGATTTTCGAACCACTTCAACTTCGTTCCCTACACTTCACTTATCACTTTCCTAATCCTCTTCCTAAAGGTACTCGGTTAGGGGGTAAAGTCCCTCAATCATTCATAGGTAGTTTGTTCCAGAGCTGGATGGTCCAACTTAAAAAAGGATAATTCCCGACATCCCTTCTCTGCCTCCTGTTCCTAATTTTCCAGTCTTGATTGACCCTACCTTTGTAATCTGTCACCTATAGCTTTCCAAGCCGGTTCTCCGGAGTACGCTTCGTGGACAGCACATATGCGTGCTATCTTTCTAAGCTGCACCAACTTTTCCCAGTTCCAATCGTAGTAAGATTTGCAAATTTTGCCGCTTTCTTTTGCGCCAGGTCTAACGCATTTTTCTGTCCCTTCCTGAACGGATCCCAGCTCGCAGCCCCATACTCGAGAAATGGAGGCAGTAGTGACGTGTAAGCCAACCTTTTCATATTGCTATTTCCTTGTTAACTAATACGCATTGTGAAATGAAGCGCCTTCCAGGTTTTTCCGCCGTTTAATTTACATGATCAATCCAGCTTAAATCACTGTGTAAGATTATACCCAATTATTTACAACTGCTCGCTTGCGGAATTACTTGTTTCCGTAGAGAATAATTTCGCGGATCCTTCACCCCGGCTCTCGTGAAGCTCTTTATCTTACTTTTACCTTGATTTATTTTCATCCCATTTTCCACAACCCTCTCCACCAGCCTGCCTAGTTCTATCTGCAACTTCTCTACGTCATTATTACTCACTATTTGCCTATATATTGCACAGTTGTCCGCGAACAGTCTAGTAGTGGACTCGGTGTTCTTCCAAATATCATTTACGTATACTAGAAACAAACGTAAACCCAACATGCTCCCTTGCGATGTACCTGACGTTATTCTAACTTCCTCCTTTAATTGTCCACCGACTCTGACTCTGCGTACGACCCCTTATCCATCTGACTACCCTCAATTCCAAGCCTGAGGCCGGAATTTTCGTAAGCAGCCGATCAGGAGGAATTAAACCAACAGCATTCGAAAATTTTATTATAATTGCATCTAACCCGTCTCCGTTGTTCAGCGAGTCCGCAGTGTCCTGGCAGACCGAGATTATTTGACTTTCACACGAATATCCCGGCCTGAAACCGTGTTGACCCTCATATAACCTATCATTTCTATCCCACACTTGCTTTAAATACGGCGCTATAACGTGTTCCATTTGTTTGCAAACCAACGAGGTTAAGCTAACCAGTCAATAATTTTTGACAAGTGATCGATCATATCCTTTGTAAATAAGAACGACTGTGGCTCTTTCCAGTCACTAGGGATAACAGAATTGTTAATTGTTATGTCCAGTAACCTTCAACATTAAACGTTTTACTTCCTTGTTGGAGTATTCAGAGTCCGAATTTTTCTCAGTATTTTAAGTGTCACGAAACATTCCATACTCTCGAGTACTATTTCCTTGAAATTAGTCCACCTCCTCAACGCAACTAACAGTGCTTGCCCATGTAGTGAATTTATTCCAGAGAAAGTTTCTTAGTCCTAAGACGTTTGCTTTGCTACACACTGGGACTGGTTTTTCTACTTGAGGTTCCCCACAATGGTCACTGTTCCTCTGAACAATACTACAAGGAATTTAGGTTGGAGTATGTGCATACTTGTCTGACACAACTTACAGGTGTATCAGACAAGTATACACATACTCCAACCTAAATTTATTGTTAACACAACGGGGATGACAAAACTTATGATACTACAAGGGTTGCATGAACTTCCGATCTGGACATGGTAAACATCCAGCACAGCATCGATTTGGGTCGGACAATCTGCTACCTGAGTGTAACCGTTTTCATATACTACTCTATTTATAAATGCCTGAGCACATTCTGCGTTTGCATTCCAATCTGCATAAAGCAGGTGTTAGTCACCTTCAATATTTTACGTTTCGTAGAGTTTCCCGTATAACCGGTTCGGACTGCCCAATTTTTCTATAAATCGCAAGTCCTCATTCGGGCCTCCGTAGATACCTACTGTAATGAAAGTAACAATATTGAATTTTTATATTAATATACTTTTAGTTTGTACTTATATGTGCCTAGAATTTTACAGTTTGTTACAAACAGTAAGAAGTTCAGCCACTCATTTTTCCATATTTAGCAACACTTAGCAGTTTGTTACTCTCTTATGAGTGCCTGAACCCAGCAGTGACCTAATGGTTCACTGCATTTTAAGGAATGTCTGAGTTGCAAACTCCTCTCTATGTAATTTATCGTGCTACGGTTATTGACACATTTTGTCGCTTTGTTACGTCTGACTACTATTATAATCGACGACAAGTTATCCGGCTGTCAAGTACCTGCATATAGAAGAAGCTTTACTTTGTGAATTTATAAGAAACTAATACTAAGATATTACGACTTTCTTACAATGATTTGCTGCTTTCTGCTGTTGCAAGGTAAGTTTTGTCGACTGTGTTTTTTAAAGTACTTGTATATTTCTTTTCCAAATTTGAGTCGAGTACATTTAGAAACTACTTAACGCGTTTTAAACTAAATTCTAAATTATTATTGGTTTCAAAATTACATAGAGAGTCACGTTAACTATTTGGAACAACTAAATTAATTATACAGTAAAGTAACATTTTGCTACTTTGATTTGTTAAACTGTTACTTTTCTTTTTGTGTGTAAATTTAAATAATTATTTGTTTCGTAAATAGAAGAGAGTGATATTTTAAAGCTTGAATAAGTCAGTTACTATTCTGATTTGTCCCATAACTCCCGCAATATATTCTTACGATATTTGCCAAGTATTTTTGGCTGGTGGCAGTGAACTAGAATTATCCTAGAAATAGTTATAGATTAGAAGTCTAGTTACTTCTACTGTAGAGTCAGTCTGGGTAGGATTTGGTGGAAGTCAAACCTCTCCCTCAGATAGGCACTACATATTAGTGGCACTGGTAGGTTCACAGCCCCCGTAGTCACTACACTACAATTTCCGAAGCAGATTTTGGGTCTGTGCCTTCACTTCAACTGCTTCCATCTCGAATCCTTGTCAACGCATAGTTCCCCACATGCTATGTATTTTTTTTTTCTTTTTCCACAAATGAAAATTCCACCACCTCTAGTAAACCTGATTCTTCTGAAAGTTGTGTAATCGGCCCTAAATCCTTCGCCACTGCTGATTTCCTCTCTAAGCCACGACTCCGTGCCTATTACGGTACAACTTCCGGATTGTATGTAACAACTAAATTCCAGAGCTCTACAGTTTATTGGAAATACCCCTTCAATTTACCTGCAGGAAAACCAGCAACTTACCCTCTATCCACTGTGTCCCTCTCGTGGCTACACATTCCTTTTGACTTCGGTCTCCCTCCGTGCCGGCTTCAACGTCGCTCCTTCCCTCCCTGTTGGCTCCCTCCCTACCCTGCGTCGATTTTTTTTTTTTTTTGATACGTTTTCCACGTCTTTACATGTGTCCCATCACTGGAAGGGCTCCGCGTCGGAAATCACACGAGGTACATGGACAATAAATTGTGTTTCGATTGGGCTCAAAGTTCAGGTAGAGGGGTAATAGTATATGTTGGCTCTCTGTAAAGCCTGAGATGACAAGAACTTCCCGAAAAGGAATCGTACGAATACTGCCTCCGTCTCCATTTAGAAGACGATCTGAAATCTTCGATTAAAGATGTAATTCAAGAACTACTGTAACGTTCTAGATCATGTGCCCAGACCATGAATGTCCTTGTTGTCCTATTTGCATATGCAAAACATAAGTGACATCGGTTGTCCAGTGATTGAGAACACTTCCTTCTAGCACTCAGTGGATTAGCTAATGCAAACCCTATCACATCAGGACGGGAAAAGATCATGGTCCGAATGTAACTCCAAAGAGCTGAGTCCTTCCTGAGAAACTAACAGGTAATCAGACAGTCAAGAAATTCCTCGCGTTTTATGGAAACCGCATTTAGAACAGCCTGCCATCTGTTCCTACCCTCAGCCAAGTCAATCCAGTCCATGCCCCTCCCATGTCACTTCTGGTAGATGCATATCAATATTATCAACCCACCTACATGTAGGTCTTCCAAGTGGCCTCTTTCCCTCAGGTCTCCCCACCGAAACTCTGTATACATCTCTCCTCTTCCCCACGCGCGCTACATGCCCCGCCCATCTCATTCTTCTCGATTTTATCATCCGAACAATATTGCGTGAGGCGTACAGATCATTAAGATCCTCATAACGCAGTTTACTCCACTCCCTTTTTACCTCGTCCCTCTTAGGCCCAAAGATTCTCCTCAACACCCTATTCTCAATCACCCTCAGTCTACGTTCCACCCTCCTTGTGAGCGACCAAGTTTCACGCCCATACAAAACGACAGGCAAAATTATAGTATATCTAAATCTTTAAATTTATGGATAGCAAACTGGAAGACAAAAGATTCCCTGACTTCAGTCTCGGAGTCAACCCACTGTAATGAAAATTCATAATACAGCTTCCAAAAATAACGCATTCAATAAAACGCAAAACTCAATCAAAATGCTCAGCTTCTGCCCACCGCGGCATACTCAGGCCCGTGGCTGCAGGGAGGGGATGCAAGTGGTGTCATGCATACACTACAATTTTGGCTGCACTCCCAAGGAATTAGTAAAATATCAAAGACAAACATTCTGATCGGATGTGAGCTTCGTAACACATCATGAAGCCAAGCCGCGAAAAAAGAACCGATGCGACTGGCAGAACGCGCCAGCAGTGCGAGATAAGCAGTATGTACACACGTTGAGAATGCGATGATATTGCAGTTAGAAGGGGCTTACTGCAGCGAAAGTGTGGTTTCGTTAGACTGTTACAGTGGATTCCACTTCTGGCTTCATTTCTTCTGCAATTGTCCACAAACTTCTACAATTTCGTGAGTCTTCTGCGTAGTGCGGCATGTCTGGCAGCTTCTGTGACTGTTTGGAAAGCTGGAGCCGCATATCATCTACGAACAATACTATGGTGATATTAAAGCTCGCTCGTTCCCATATATGTATATGCAAGAAGTTTTTTTATGGAGTTACGTTGCACATTACGTAATTAAAGTTTTGATTTTTGGGCCTGGCAAAGGAACGTTTTACGCTTATGCATACGTAATATACTATATACACACGTATAATAGAACGTTATATACGTACATAAACGCATGTACGTATATGCACCCGCAACGGAAGCAGCATCCACTGTGTCCATTGTCTGGCTACAGGCGTGCATTTACCATCACGTTGTATTCGTCCTTCATAACGTTCTTCCTCGCCTTCAGCTTGTGTTTAAGAGAAGGACGAGGTGGTAACCATACATCAGTAAATTTTTTCTCTCCCGCTACAAAAATGTAGTGTCCCTGACTACATCCTTTCATTTTCTTCTTCTTTGTCTCTTCTCTCCTTCATATTTCAGATGGTTAACGAAAACTACGATCTAGGAAAGAATAATTGGAAAGAAAGTGAAAGGAAGAACTCGTAGCCTAATTTATGGTACTAGCTTACGCCAATGTTTTCCCAAGCCCATAATCAGAACAGCAGCACCAGAAGGCCGAGCGTGAAACGAATCATATGCTGAACACTCGGCCATGATATTTGATCCCAGTAGTTGATACAGCAATATGAAATGGCTTATGAACCAGAGAACATGATTGGCCTCCAGAATTGCTTTCTGATGTAAATGTATTATACGTATTTCCGGTCAAGTTAGAATGAGCATGATTCACCCTAAAGTTTAGCCAGCGGGTGACCTTGAAACAAACGACTCTTGGTGTCTCACTCGCACAAGCTAAGCAGTTATGCATTGCTACGTATGTGGCGTGTCCTTGGACAATGTCCTGAGACAATGGAATAAAGCATATTCAGTAGACACTAATAGCAGTGTTGTCATATCTAATTAAAATTTACTGCGTGTTGCACTCATAAAAATTCTTCATCGTTCGCAAGCAATCGTCGACTTCGACATTTTGCCCAGACTGCGACTGCGCAGAGTCACGTGTAAATAACACACAGATAAATAAACACCTAAACGTGGCGTTTCAAAAAGTAACGGAGTTCCTCAGTACCGTAGGAGTGTGCGGGTGCGATTTTAACAACTACGTTGATATTGTAAATTGATCATACACTGGTCGTATGTTAATACTGAAAAATGCCAGAAGGTTGACATGAAGCAAGCTCCATACTTAAGACCCACAAATATTAGACACCACCATGCAAAATTTAGTCTCCCTGGCAATCTGGCTCCCAGGATATCTGCACCCCTGATTTACAGGGTAAAGGCAAAGTTGGTCCCGTTTTTAAATATGCACCACGCTATGCAGACTATGAAGTAAGGGTAAAGATATCCGTGTCCGCGCCATGAAGTCATATGGGGGATTAGAGGTATAATTCCACTACTTTTTAGCCTCGGCGCTAGAAGGAAATGAGTGCTCAAATTCACGCCCCGACCGCTTGACCCCCGGAAAATAACACCGAAACCCCTTTAACCGGGGAGGGGGGAGGGTTGGGCTCCAGATTTCGTCTGGGCGGTTTTGGAGAATTAAAAAGTTCTTGCCCTTCCTGGGATTCGAGCTCCAGACCGTCCATCTCGTAGCTAGTCGATATACCGGCTTCCAGTACGGAGGCAGGATAAACGGTAATTTATGAAGGAAACGGATCATTTGTGGGTTACATATCAATGCCGCGCGAACTGTAGTAATTGTTTAGTCCAGTAGTCGACGCGATGAAATCGCGCACAGCAAATTACTAAGGACTGTGGAACATGCGATTGTGGGCTATTTAAAGGCGCTACCCCCTTCACTTGAAATGCTCAACGGAAACCACCAAGTGACTCAGTCAAGTTAGCCTGTGCTCAGACCGGATTTCGAGCTGGGTCCCTCCAGAAAATTCACTGTTTGAGTCAACGTGTTCGGCCATAAAGAAAGGAAAGCAGCTTGGTAAGAGGGAAGAGGGGAGGAAAGAAGGAAAGAAATAAAGAATAAACGAAGGAAAGGAAGAAAGAAGAAAGTACTACAGGAAGACAGACCATGTGACAGTAAAAGACGGAGGTCATCGCATGTGAAGCTCAATGCACGCTGCAACTGAGGAGTCTAGAAGCAAGAACGCTTTTGACCTTAGGAAAATTTCTCTCGTATGTGACAGATTCGAGTCTTTCATGGCACTGGCAGTTAAAGTTACCGTCCCTGGGATGTGACGCCGTCTAATCTGGTGTGTAGGCCACTTTGTCTCGTAGAATTCTGATACCCCTCTCGCCAAAATGGTCTTCTACACTGCAGGTACAGACAGCATATCCCTCCAAAACGTTGGTATCTCTACCAATATAAGTATATATGGTGACGTAATTCAACGACACTGCACTTCGCAGTCAGTTCTGCATCAAAGACTTTGTAATCTGAAGATGAATGAATGCTGCATTTCTGAATGTCTTTGGTGCAGGAGTGTGAAATTTTGAAGATTTATGGAAAAGAACACAAAACAATAAAAAAAGAGCTCAAATCCGGAGAGAATACACAGAATAAATTAATTGTGTTATAACAGTTGAAATTATGTTTGGTTTATAAAGCTGGGAAGGATGTTTTTATTGCTGGTAAACCCAGGAGGTATAACAAGGTACAGGGTGTTTAAAAATATTTTTGTAATACTTGAATAAAGGCTGATAAGTGTGTGTGTGTGTGGGGGGGGGGAGGTGGACCCGGTCAGCGTTCTTTACATTTTTACTCAACTAATACATGTTGAAGCCGATCCCAATTGCCGCGCAGTCTAAGACGTGGGTCTGCAGTTGCTCACCAACTGGGATTTATGTTCAAATAGCACCGGGGGCATGGAGGTCTATGTTGTGTGTTGTCAGGTATAGGTCTCTGCGTCGGGTCGATCACCCATCCAGAGTTCTACAGAGTGCGGTGCATCTGAGTGTGATCGTGAAGCCTCGATAATGAGGAGGCCTGGCCCACTAGGGGCTGTTGCGCCACAGAAAATAAACATTAGATTTGATCGGAGTATCTTTAAGTTGCAAGTCAGTCAGTTCTTTACCCTGGAAATTACACATCGTGTATATTTTGTATCAAAAACAAGACGTCTTCAAACATAAGTGGAGAGCCAGTCTGTCTGGTTCGTTGCAATGATCCGGCCACTGTCACTTGTCTGTGAAAATTGTGCGTTGTTAAGAGAACTGCCTGAGGGCTACGTGTCAGAGTTGCATTAGCATGCATACGTATTGGATGCCGGAAAGCAGTCAACAAGAGAGACGATGTAATGTAACGTAACAATAATGCGCATTCGCGTAACCACTATTACCACGAAAAGGCGGTAAGTATTACGTATTTTGAGTGTGTGTGTGTGTGTGTGTGTGTGTGTGTGTAGTCTTAGTTCTGCAGTACGCAAAGGTCATGCTCTGCATTATATTGTCATCTGTCGCCTGTCTGACTCTACCATATTTTTCCACATTATCTCATGAAAGGCACGATTTTCAGGGGGGGGGGGCGGGAATTTACTGAATATAAAATGTATGTTTTGATTTTCTCTACAACTTCTTCTGAAATGTTTCTTATTCTAAGTAGAATTAAGCGAGATATTATCATAAACGTACAGAGGTCTCAATGTAAAATACCCGTCTATATTGACAGATTTTAATGAAACTTGAATTTCGACAGATTTTCGAAAAATACTTAAATATGAAATTTCATTAAAATCCGACCAGTGGCAGCCGAGTTGATCAAAGCGGGCTGACGGACGGGCGGACACAGAGACCGATATGACAAGCCTAATAGATTTTTTTGCGATTTTGCGAACACGTCTAAAAGTGACTGATTTATTCCCTCACTTACTGATTGTTGTGTGTTGCAGCATATCACCTATAACATAATACGACGCGCCATCTTCTGCCTGTGGTTCGCGGTCTTCGTATTGGTGTGCCTACCTTTCACTGGCTTCGGACTCTATTATGACGGTTGTTGTGTCCGCTACAGGGACGCAACCGAAACAATTGACATAGCATACGCGTACCTGTTCTTCGTGTTTGGTAAGCGAACATTCAAGTAGAATATAATGGTAGTTTTATACATCTGTATTGTTGTTTCTGCGGTGTAACGCTGTATATTGTACAAGTTTATAGACGTTAGAGATATCCTTCTTCCCTCACAGTCGGGTTTATTCATCTACCTTGATGATGGACGCAACAGGAGCCTCTACAACACTGGTAAATATGTCCCAGACTACACGGCGTCACATCCCAGAAGACATGCACGTTCATATTAATCGCCTTAATAAATTTAGCTACCATTTAAATAAGAATTTCAGTCTCCAGCGGTGCACAAATAAAGGCATCGTCTCGCTGTGGCGACTAAATTTTTTACGATGGCATCTCATATTTGCGGGTACGCGGTGGCGCAGTTATTTGAGGCATTGTGCTAAAAGCCGGAAGGTCGCGAGTTCGATTCCCAATGGGGTCATTGACGTAATCCTTCCGGCCGCACTACGGCCCTGGATTCGACTCAGCAACTAACAGAATTGAGTACCAGGACTATCTCCTGGGTGTGAAGGCGGCAGGTGCGTGGGGCTGACAACGTTGCCACTTTCATGTGTCGACTGTCTAGAAATTCTGTGAACCTTAACCTCCTACAGCCCTCAGGGCCTTTCCAGGTCCGTATAGGGATTGTTTACCTTGCCTAATATTTGTAGATTTTCAGTATGGTACTTGCTTCGTGTCACGCTTCTGGCGCCTAGAATTCGGAGATGGCCCCTAGGCTTTTGGAATATTTATGCACCCCGGATAATCGCCATATTTTTCTCAACTAATGTCTTTATCTTCATAATAATATTTGCCTGCATCATTTATTTAATGACCCTGCCAACTACAAGATTACACAGCATAAGATACTAGATGAAATAATGATTATGGAGCGCTGATGGAATGATACTGACGGGGGAAGACCGAAGTAGTCCGTGAAGAAACTGTCCCAGTGCCACTTTGTCCTACACAAATTCCACATGTATTGGCCCTGAAACTAATAATTTATGTTGTGGTCTTATAATTTATGACATTTGGTCCTGTAGGTAATTGCAAACGTTTCAGAGAAACACTGCGTCCATCACTTCCATCACAAATAACGTAAAAGGAAAGTTCCTCCAAGCCATTGCGACACCGTAGCAGACTACACGGTATCTTAACTCTACAGACCATCACATGAAACTTCACCACCGCAAAGACTCCTCTTCACCATGGTTATAATTTTACTTATCGCCTTTAATTTCGTTTTCCTTCCTTCTTTCTTCTTCTTTGTCTTCATATACACACATTCCCTGCATGCTCATCCCCTTTATATTCTTCTTCATATACCTTATTAATTTCCCGCCCCTCTTCACCTTCCCTTCTCCCCTAGTCTCTTTTATCGACGTACAATCCAGCCTACTCACTTTTGATCGCTTCAAAAGAAGCTAAGTCATTTTTATAAAAGCGGAGGTCTCTTTGGATGAAGCATCAGACACTCGTGACGTCACTAATATGCATATATTTCTCGAGTGGGTTCGCGTTTGAGACACTAAAATCGCGTACAAAATGTTGACATGAAAACCCGGGAAAACCTACAAGGAAATCGATCATAAGGAGAGATCCAGACGAACGAAACTGACTCAAGATCATATCAAATGGTGGTAGATACATGTGAATAATTTAGGGTTACCAGATATCCATCACAGGAAAAGAGTACATTTCCCGTGTAAGTTATCTTACATAAAGAACAAGACAACAGCGAAAAAGTGAAAAGGGGAACATATAAAAAGACTCGCAATTTTATTACGTAAAACTCATCCACATTTCTCTGCTAGGGTTTTTTTTAAATTAAGAAATGTTCTTTAAGTGTGTTCTTCATAGTTTTAGGTTATTCAGAATTTCCCCACTGATGTTTCCCGAGACATTCTAAAGGTCAGCTACTGTTCTTAGTTTTTAATCAGACAATAATATTGTAATACATTTATGTATTTCTTTAAAAATATAGATTTTTTTTGTTTGCATTTTCTTTACCAATAAACTATGAAAAGGTTTCGAGAAATAACAAATAGTCAAAGAAACCAGATATTCTACAAACTAAAAAAACATGATTTTCTAGAGTTTTCTTGATATACTGAACAATAGTCTCTGCTGCATCATGATTGTTGGTGCACTTCAATTAACTTTGACTGTAAACCACCATTTTTCCGAACAAAATACTGGATTAAAACAGGAAACACCTTCACAACATTGTAACTGCTTGCGTCTGTGGCAACTCCACAGTAAGGCACTGTGTTACTTTTGAACACTTGCATTACGTTTTCAATAGCATGAGATGCAATTACCGAGCTTGTTTTGTCTTTGTCCTCTCACTTCCAAATTTGCGGGCTATTTCAGTATCATGAAATACTGCTTGGAATAGAACAGAAGTGCCGTCCACTCTTCCATAACTGCTTGTTGTTTCACGGTATGAAATGAAAACGCACCTTCTGCCGCTATTACGGCATCATCTGATTTGCTTCCCTATGCATTAAAAACTTGTTACTTTTGCCATACTCATTTCACCTCTAACAGCTTTCTTGTGCTCCTCGCATTTCACGTGGGCTCGAAGATCAAGAGCACCCTTATTCGTCACAGACACGGTAGTTCCTGGTTTGCGGACTAAGCATTCGGTTTCCCATTCGTCGCTACCATTTCAGAAACACGAAAACTTAATTTTTAATTCTTCCGTGAGTTTAGGTTTTCTTTTCATCACTGTAGTAACGCGATAAAAAGACACACGAAATAGCGCATATACAAACGCACACAGTTCAAAACGAACGACAGGAACCGGGCTCTGCGAGCATGCGTTCGGATCCACCGGAACTGAGTGAAAATAAGTTCTAAAGTTGAAACGTGGCATACGAGAACTACGAACAATAACTGCGTAACAACTACAGAAAAATTGAGTGTAACCATCGACAAAAGCCAAATACCCGGACGTTTTTGGAAAATTAAAAATCTCCAAGGATACAAATCTGAAGCCTGCCAAAAGGCCATGTCCGGGAAACCCTGGATGATTGGTAACCCTAGCTTACAATAATCACTTCCGCTGCAACGCAGTTTAAATATCGCGTCTGAGTGTAATATTCCATCGGTCTTTTCATTAGTAAATCCGCCGTTCTTACAATAGATTTTTTCCTGTGGCGCTGCGGCCCAGCGCGGGCCATGACCTCTTAATTCTTGAGGTTCCTAGATCCCATACGACGCACCACAGTCCGTAGGACTTATCAGAGACAGGCATTCATGTCCCCGATAGGATTCGAACCCACAATCTCAGCAGGCGAATGGCCACGGCCCTACGCCTTAGACCGCGCGGTCATTGAGACCGGCATATTATTGTTATAATTATTATTATCATCATCATCATCATCATCTCCTTTGTGCAGGGTATTTATACTTATATTCCTGAGACAAACTATGTCCCTAGGGAGTACAGTGTTGCACCTATT
>Ga0123355_10001935_pt1 | contig 29166 bp, 24 predicted proteins | sample TergutEmb28metaG_3_FD_89872 | JGI IMG/M metagenome (GOLD analysis project Ga0123355, IMG submission 89872) | Embiratermes neotenicus P1 segment gut microbial communities from Petit-Saut dam, French Guiana - Emb289 P1 | ecosystem: Host-associated > Arthropoda: Insects > Digestive system > Gut ... | reverse complement strand
CTATACCGGCGCAGCAGCTCCATACACAGAGTCAGTACCTCATGGTGGAACAGCAACATTGCGTGAAACCGGACCTCGTAGTGGATTCGTATTCCATGGATGGTTCACAGCTCCAACCGGAGGCACAGCGTTTAACTTCAACACACCGATAGTACACAACATTACACTATATGCAAGATGGCAATCTACAGCTGTCACTGGCGGCGGTAACGGCGGCGGCGGAGGCGGAACTCCACCACCAGCGGTAGTGATACCTGATGAAGAAGTACCACTTGCAGACTGGGATGGCATACACCACGCATTTATGATCGGCTTCGAAGATGGCACAGTACGTCCAAGAGCAGACGTGACAAGAGCACAAGTAGCGACAATCCTATTCAGACTGATGACTGACACAGCTCGTGCAAGTCACTGGCGCCAAGACAATCCATTCCCGGATGTAGTTATTGCCAACTGGCACAACAACGCAGTATCCACAACAGTTAACGCCGGCATATTCATCGGAATGCCTGATGGAACATTCATGCCTAACCGTTCAATCACAAGAGCAGAACTAGCAGCAACAATAGTTAGATTCATGGGTGTAACTCCGAACCAAGGCACACTACAGTTTAACGACATAGCTGGTCACTGGGCGCTCGGATACATCAACGCAGCAGCACTTAACGGCTGGATAGAAGGCGACACAGGACTCGGCGGAAGATTCCGTCCTAACGATCCAATAACAAGAGCAGAACTAGCAGCAATAGTAAACCGTGCATTCGAAAGACTACCTGAAGGTCCGGAAGATCTACTACCGGGAATGAGAACATGGATAGACAACGCAAATCCAAATGCATGGTACTACCTGCACATTCAAGAAGCAACCAACTCGCACTACTACATGATGAAGGATGACGGAATCCACGAAACATGGGTAGAAATGCTAGCACAAGAACGTCCGTGGGCGCTACTTGAAAGACCGAATTCAACCCCTAACGATATCTTCGTAGGAGCAGCAACTCTGCCGGCACCGGCAGCATAAGAATCACGGCAAGACGCAATAAACAATGATGACATTGTAACAACTTAAAATGGAAAGCAAGCGCAAGATCTGATCAATCTTGCGCTTGTTTCCATAACCTGAGAGGGGAGGAATCCTCTCAGCGTACAAACAATATATTTTTTAGGCTAAATTTAAAAAATTGCCCACGCAAAAAGGAGAACAAGCGCAAGATGCACCTGTTCTCCCATAATGGTATACAAAAATAAAAATCTTCTAAACTAGAATTTCTCCGACAGGATCGACTCCCGAAATAGCCGCAGCATTCATTTCGTCGTAGTCCAAATGCATAAAAGTAGCATATTCAGGGCTAACACGTGCAACGACTTCGTCGAATACTAAAGCTCTTTCGCCGCCCCACTTTACTTTGATGATCTGCTTGTCAACAAGTCCGAACTTTTCCGCATCTTCCGGAGTTAGGTGGACGTGACGTTTAGCGACGATAACGCCTTCGCTTATCTCGACATCTCCTGCAGGACCGATAAGCTTACAACCCGGACTTCCTGCAACATCGCCACTTTCACGAATCGGAACATTGCCGAATCCAAGTGAAGTTGCATCAGTGAGCGAAATTTCAATTTGATCAACTTTACGGCACGGACCGATGATTGAAAGATCTACCGACCTCTTAGGTCCTACAACCGTTATTTTATGCGGTGTTGCAAACTGACCCGGTTGGGTCAGCATTTTTTTGACCTCAAGCTCAAATCCTTTGCCAAAAAGCAAATCAAGAGTTTCACGAGTTAAGTGACAATGCTTGCCAGAGCCTTCGATAACTACATTAATTGGTGTCATTATACTGATCGTCCTTTCTCTTTTCAACTTTTGTTACATTAGCACTTTTTTAATAAAAGTGCAAGTGTTCAAGAGTTGTTTTTTATATGTCTTTTAAGCAAGAACCTAAAAAATACTACAAAAACTTTACGTTATTGATTTGCTGCCTCTCGTAAATTATTATACAATCCCACAAAATGAAGAAAAGTAGACTTAGCTCCCTGGCGATTTCCACAAACTAGACCAATTTTTGATATATGTTTTTGGAAATAATGTCAGAGACCGTGACCACACTGGATAATTTGCCTAGCAAAAAAAGTGTGGGCAAACGTCTATAAAGGGCAAAACATAAACGGAAAAAGACGGCGCAAGGTTTGTATACTTGAAATAATGGGAGGGATCTCGAATGTTGAGTGCAAAAGAAAATTATATGCGTGCGCTAAGTGGAGAAGTGCCCGAATACGTGCCACGATTCGGAGAAGCAGTTGGAATTCAGCGGCCATCTATACTTTACGGCGGTCGTCTTACCGGTGCCGGAAAGGACATTTTTGGAGTTGAATGGGTAACTGAGGGAAGTGCACTTGATGCCCCTATACCAAAGTGTAGCGATTTTATTCTTGAGGATATCCGAAACTGGCGAGATGTTATCAAATTTCCTGATTTTTCTCATGTAGATTGGGAAGTCATGGCGAAAAAAGACAAAGAAAAAGTCAATCCGGATGCTCCTTATGGTGCAGGATGTGCAGCTCAAGGTTTTTTCCAGAGCTTAATGGCATTTATGGGATTTACGGAAGGTCTTCTTGCTATTCACGAGGAGCCGGAAGAAGTCAAAGAATTAATCAACTATTTATGTGACTGTTATTTGAGCTTGGCAGACAAGCTCATCAAGTATTACAAGCCGGACTTTATACACTTTGCTGACGATATTGCGACCGAACGAAACCCCTTTATTTCACTGAATGCATTTCGTGATATTTTTGCACCTGTTTGGCGGAGATATATTTCATACTTTAAGGAAAGAGGCTTCCTTGCTGCTATGCATAATTGCGGATATTTTGAAGCTTTTCTAGACGATGTTGTGGATATGGGATTTAACGCATGGGATCCTGCGCAGGTGAGCAATGATTTAGTCGGCATCAAAAAGAGATATAACAACAAGCTGATGATTTGTGGGGGCTTCGATGCGAGAGAATTTCTGCCTCATATTGATGTCTCGGAAGAACAATGCCGTGCAGCTGTTAAGAAGACACTTGATGAATTAGCACCGGGTGGCGGATACGCATTTGGTGGGCTAGCGCCAGCCTCTGATCCTATAATCCAGCAGCGCTCAGAATGGATTCATGACGAGTATGAAAAGCTCAAGTACACATATTATTAATCGATATTAATGTGAACGGTGAGTTAAGGAATAATAATTAATTGGGCACCAGTCAATCTTAATTATAGTGTTGACTTGATTATTGAAAGGAGAACATAAATGGCAAAAGGTATTTATATGATGGATACGCATGTGTATGTGCAACCGGGGGAAACAGCAGGAGATAAGCGCAACGGCTTAGATGTGCTACTGTATCACATGGAAAAACGAGACATTGACAAATGTGTACTCAAGGCGACTGTAGGGATGAGTAATCAAGCAAACGCAGATATAGTTAAGCAACACCCGGATAAGTTTATTGCGGTCTGCAATGACGAGATGACACAAAAGAAATCTCAAACGGGAGAAAAACCGTGGAACATAAAGGATGCGGCAAAAGAGATTGATGAGTGGATGTCCACAGGTCAATTCCACGGCATCGGTGAAGGTTTGGCCAGAGACCGTACAGCCAAAAAGAAGCTAATTACATGGGAAGAACGGCTGGATCAGATTTGTCATTTGTTTGAATTGGGCAGAAAATATAAAACTCCTATGATTTATCATACAGGTCTGCCTATTGGCGCAAAATGGCTTGACATGGCAAGATCCAGAGCTCATGCTGAGATGTGCGATAATGGCAATCCTCTACTTTGCCACGAAGTAGCGGCCCTTTATCCTGATGTGCCGATTATACTGGCGCACGGTGGCGTTGAAGCTAGTGGATATTACATGGATGACTATGAAAAATGTTTAAATGTTGCAGCTTCACATAAAAATGTATTCTTAGAAACCGGTATGTGGTGGGCAGAGCTTTATGACAAGCCCTTGAAAGATCCTAATATCGGAGCAAAGAAACTAGTTTGGGGATGCGCTTGGGGGCAAAGGAATAACTATCAAGTTTGGATGCCCGGACAAGTTCCCACGACATACAATGTGGCACAGCTTGATGTTGGTCCGATTGACTTTTCGCCGGATGTATGGGGCTGGTCTTTACGTGAGTTGGGCAGGCTCAATATTCCTCAAGATGACTTGAATCTCATCTTTGGCGGGAATGCAACATGGCTGTACAAGCTTGATACGCCGCTACCTTATGAGCGCATGTTCAAGAAGGTTGACAGAGGTTTCGAAAGAGCGTAGTGCTTTTAAATAATTACCTGATTACTTAAATTGTGTTGATTTTTTCGCCTGTTAAGGCGAGAAAATCAACCACAAACGAATTTTGGATACTTAAAACTGCGGCACATTAAAGCCCTGCAGTGGCTAAAGATAAACTTTTGGGAGGAAAAGAAAAATGGGACTAGCAAAAGGAATATTCATGATAGATACGCAGTCATATGCTCAGAGACCTACTCGTGAGAATATTGATGATTCGGAGACAATTCTATACCATATGGAAAGATATGGCGTAGATATGTGTTTAATCAAGAGCTCGGTTGGATATAGTAACGAGTTTAATGCTGAGATGGTCAAGAAATACCCGAATAAATTCGTCGCATTTTGCAATGACTCGCAGACACAAGCCAAGTCACAAACCGGTGAAGTGAAATGGAATATAAAAGATGCAGCTAAGGAAATTGATGATCTATTATCTACAGGCTATTACCGAGGCATCGGCGAAGGTATGGCAAGAGACCGTACACCTAAGAAGGCACTGATTTCCTGGGATGAGCGACTAGATCAGATATGCCACATAATGGAAGTTGCAAGAAAGCATAAGTGCCCTGTTAGCTATCATACAGGTATACCGATTGGTGCAACGTGGCTTGACATGGCAAGATCAAGAGCTCATGCGGAAATGTGCGATAATGGCAATCCTCTACTCTGCCATGAAGTGGCGGCACTCTATCCTGACGTTCCGATTATTATGAGTCATGGTGGTATAGAGTCCAGCGGTTATTACATGGACGACTATGAAAAATGCCTCAATGTTGCAGCTTCGCACCACAACGTTTTCTTGGAGACCGGACAATGGTGGGCAGAATTATATACAAAACCGCTTATGGATCCGAACATTGGTGCAAAGAAATTAGTTTGGGGCTGCGGTTGGGGACAAGGGAATCTGATGCAACAATGGATGCCCGGAGAAGTGCCTACAACATACAATTCGGTCAATATATATGCAGAGCAGACCCAGCTTCAACCGGATGTTTGGGGATGGTCACTCAGAGAGATAGGACGACTAAACATTCCTCAAGACGACTTGAATTTGATATTGGGCGGTAATGCGGCTTATCTATTAAAGATAGACACACCCGTGCCATATGAACGGCTGTTTAAGAAAGTTGACCGTCAAATTTAATTTACTATGAAAGTAAATCCAAGGCATAAAATGTGTAGCCACGATGCTTAAGCCGATGGGAGCTTGACTCCCTTACGCTTAAAGCCCAAGAAATCGTTTTGGAAGTGAGGCGGCAATTGTGTTGACTTTGATTAAAGGCGGTCTGGTTTATGCCCCCGAAAAACTGGGGAAACGAGACATCCTTATTGGTGGAAAACAAATATTAGCAATAGCAGATGAAATTGCCGTTCCTTCCGGAGTTGAAACGGAAGTTGTGGATGCTACGGGAAAGACTGTTATTCCGGGATATATTGACAGCCATATGCATATTCTGGGGGCAGGAGGAGGAAATGGTCCTAATTCAAGAAGCCACGAGATAGATGTATCTACTCTTGCCAAAGCCGGAGTTACAACCGTGGTTGGAACACTAGGAATCAACACCATATCTTTTAGCTTAAGGCACTTGCTAATGGCACTAAACGCCTTGGATTTGCAAGGGATATCTACTTTTATGTACACCGGGGGATATCAATTCCCGATAGTAACACTCATGGATTCAGTAGTGAGCGACATTGCTTTGATAGATAAGGTGGTTGGAGTAGGAGAGGTAGCATTATTTGATGTTCTTGGCAGTCATCCAACCAAGGAAATGCTGAGAGACCTTGCAAGTAAGGTGTGGCTTGGCGGACGTATGGGAGGCAAAGCCGGACTTATGCACATGCACCTTGGCGAGACAGAAGGAAGCATAAAAGAAATCGCCGAGATGCTCATTCACATGGGGCTTCCGACATCAATGATGGTAGTTACTCATGTTAACCGTACTGAAAAAGTCCTGCAGAAGTCTATAGAGGCAGGCTTAAAAGGTGTCTGTCTAGACATCACTGCACTATACACGCCGGACAACGATCTCCCGCAAACAGTCTATCCGACAACAGCACTAAGAGCGCTGCTGGAAGCTAACATACCGCTAGAGAATATCACCATTAGCTCTGACGGAAATGCGGTTCAGCCTATAAAAAACAAAGACGGAGTAATCGAAAAATTTACTCTTTCTGCGGCTAACGCAATAGCAAGAGAAGTTAAAAAAGCGGTATTGCGAGACAAAATGGCACTGGAGGAGATTCTCCCACTTGCAACTATTAACGCCGCAAAAAGGCTAGAGATAGATGATAAAAAAGGAAGCATTACAAAGGGAAAAGATGCAGACATAGTCCTTCTTGACGAAGAACTTGACGTTGATACGGTTTACGCAAGAGGAAAGTTGATGTTAAAAGAAAAGAAGCCCGTTGTCATTGGTCATTTTGAAAAAGACTATGCCGCCATTTCTGTATAAATTTTATAGTGCGGGCGTGAAAATCTGCTTAAACAAAACCGATATGCATGAGATTTAGATGAGATGCATTTGTCTTAATTGAAAATTTGTTGGGAGCGTAAAGTTTTATCCTACAATGAGGAGAGCCACTTAAGACGAGACCTTTCCGACATATTAAAGGGGGTATTTTTGAATTAAAATTTGTAGAAGGTTAGTAAATAAACAGGTCAAATTATGTATAAGAAAGGATGAATTATAAAATGAAAAAATTTATGCGATTGATTTGCACGGTCATAGTTTTGGCTATGGCAATTACCCTGTTGGGTGCTTGTGCAGACGGTAATGTAGCAACGCAACCGGTTGACCCGGGCGGAGGACCCGCAGCAGGTGGCGGTACTCAAGATGCCACTCCGGGTGGTGGCGGTGTAGCAGGAGATCCTGATGCGTGGGTATCAAAGACTATTGGTGTTCAGAACTTTCTTGGTAGAATGTTTGCCGGCATATCCCCACCTGAGAACCATGCTGCATCAGACGGAGTTTTTGACGTAATCTTCAGACCTGATCCGGCAACCCAAGAGATATTCTCATGGATACTGGAAGACTGGTATTGGGAAGATGAAGGAACAACTTTAATCATGAGAATGAGAGATGATGTATTCTTCAGCAACGGCGCACAAGCTACAGCACGTGACTTGCTGTACAGCTACACGAGTGTTCCGGGACGTGGTGCTCCAACTTTCGCAGCATTTCCCATTATCTGGGAAGAAACCAAAGTAATTGATGAGTTTGCCATGCAAATGAGATTTGAAAGACCGTGGCCAACTATATTAAGAACTATAGTTTACCTTGTAAACGAAGAATGGTCAGAATCAGTTGGCTGGGATTCGCTGGAATGGCACTATCCGGTCGGCAGTGGACCTTACTTTGTGTATCAATACTTGCCGGATGATCGTATCGTTCTGAGACTTAGAGATGACTATTGGAGAACAGACATCAGCAATTTCTATGTTGATGAATGGGTTATTAGATTTATCCCTGATCAAACCACACTGACAATGGAACTAGAACTTGGTAACATCGACTTTGCAGGTATGGGAACTGCGTGCTACTCCAGATATTTGAGAGAAGGAATGGACGGAGTTCAAGCTCTGCTGAGATCTCTTGGCACGACACTTTATCTAAACTTCGGAATGGTAGATGCATATCCACTATGGCATGATATCAGACTGCGCCAAGCTGTAGCATATGCTGTAAACTGGGACGAGCTGGGCGAAATTCACTTTGGTGACAGATTTATTCCGGCACGCTCACTTGCTACATCGCAAGCAAGATACCATATTTATCCGGGTACTTACGAGTTTAATCCTGATAGAGCAAGAGAGCTTCTGGCTGAAGCAGGATTTGGTCCGGGCAATCCGCTTCAACTGAGCACAACTCTTATGGAATCTGACAGAGTACTTGCTGAAGCATTCCAATTCTATTTGGCACAAGTCGGAGTCGAAGCTCATATTGAGTTTGTTGACGTTGCAACCGCCATTGATATTTGGAGAAGCCCAACTGGTAACGACTTTGCGTTTTGGCATGCACACCGTGGTTCTCCATTCCATGAGCTACGTGCGGGTATTCTCTATGCCAACACAACATTCCACTCATTTAACTTCATTGATGACGAAGACTTCTTAAGGCACTTCGAAGCTATGATATACACATTTGACGAAAACGAGATTGACATAAATGCTCGTGCAGTTCAGCAGCTGGCATTTGACAGAGTGCTTACGATTCCTTTCGCTGAGGTACCATTTAGCGTAGGATTCAGGACTGATAGCTTTAGCGAAGAACAAATAAACAGGTATGCGGTTAGCCATACCATGCTTCAGACATCCCGCTTAGGCCTATTATCTGCCTGGGAATAAGAAGTAGTTGTTAAGCGCCGGCAGATTGCCTAATAATTAGGAAAGGTTTGCCGGCGCTTACCTTTCGCATATATAAACTCTAAATACGAAACAAAAATCAATATCCCCCATATCCCGGATATTCGGCTTCTATTGCGCAAGAGGAGGGACACCCATTGTTAAGATTTATTATAACACGCGTCTTGTGGACAATTCCGGTTTTAATCGGAGTTGTAGTTATTGTCTTTACTATTACGTTTTTTATGCCCGGTGATCCTGTAGCGACTGTACTTGGACCAGTATTTACACAAGAACAATATGACCAGATGGCGGCGCAACTTGGGCTTGACAGACCTTTTATTGTACAGCTAGGTTCATATTTATGGGGTGTATTTACAAGATTTGATCTTGGAACGTCGTTTCATTCCAATATACCAATTTCTATGTCGCTTGCAACGAGAATTCCTATCACTCTACGACTTAGCTTATTAGGTCTCTTTCTCATGGTAGCACTTGGATTGCCATTAGGAGTGATATCTGCATTAAGACAATACAGTATCCTTGATGCCGGACTGACAACATTTTCTCTAATTCTGGCGGCGATACCCAGCTTTGTACTGGCGCTGGTTTTTGCCATGCTTTTCGGAATTACGCTCAGATGGCTTCCGATTACGGGTCTTGAAACTTGGCAACACTGGATTTTGCCTGTGGTCAGTGCATCAGGAACCGGCATTGCGGTATATACCAGAATGACACGGGCGACCATGCTTGAAGTAATAAGGCAAGACTATATACGTACAGCAAGGGCGAAAGGTCAGAAAGAAAGTGTAATAGTAATGAGGCATGCGCTTAAAAACTGCATGATTCCACTTTCTACCGTTATAGGCGTTCAGGTAGCTGGGGTATTTTCAGGCTCAGTTATTGTTGAAACTATTTTTGCGATACCCGGTATGGGAACTTTCTTGCTTGGTGGAATACAAGCGCGCGATTTCCCGACAATCAATGGAGTTGTTGTGGTTGTCGCAATTCTCATATGCGCAATAAATCTTATTGTAGATATTGGGTATGCGTTCATTGACCCTAGAATTAGATCTCATTACATTTCCCCCAAAAAGAAGACAAAGATTGCAAATAAGGCTTCGGCTGTGCCAAAGGAGACGGAATAATGCTATTGATGTCAAGAAAAAAGCAAGATAAATTGCTTGAAGACTTAGTTGATATTACTAAGAAAAGGAGTCAATGGCGGGACGTCTGGCATAGACTACTTAGAAACAGGCTTGGTATGGTGGGGCTGTGTATTGTCGTTTTGCTGGTGCTTATGATAGTTTTTGCAGACGTTGTAGCCAGACACGATTACTCTTTCCAAAACTTCGGATCAAGATTTGAGTTCCCAAGCAGAGAGCATATAATGGGAACAGATCAATTTGGCAGAGACCTTTTTGCTCGCCTACTCCACGGTGGGAGAATATCTTTATTAGTTGCGGTGCTGGCGGTGGCGATTTCCGGTAGTATTGGCATATTCTTGGGATCTATAGCCGGATATTTTGGCGGAAAACTTGATGTTCTTATCACAAGATTCTTAGATATTCTTATGGCAGTTCCGAACCTTCTATTTGCTGTAGCGATTTCAATGACATTAGGGTCCGGACCGGTAAATACAGCACTTGCAATTGCGTTTGCAGGAGCACCCAGTACGATGAGGATTATGCGAGCAACGGTACTGGCAATTGTGGGCAGCGACTTTGTAGAAGCGGCAAGGGCGACGGGATCAAGACCCATGCGGATTCTTTTAAAGCATGTTCTGCCTAACTCAATAGCGCCGCTCATTGTTAACCTAACACTTCAAATTGGCACTAATATTATGGCGATCACCGGACTGAGCTTTATCGGTCTCGGAGTGCATCCGCCTACGCCGGAATGGGGATCTTTACTTGCCGCTGCACGTCCATTTATTCGTGACCATTGGCCTGGAGTTCTCTTTCCCTCATTGTTTATTATGCTGACAGTGTTTGGGTTTAATTTATTCGGAGATGGCTTACGAGATTCTCTTGATCCAAGACTAAAAGACTAGGAGACGGCAATATGAGTCTATTGGAAATTAAAGGATTGAAGATACACTATGTCACAAGGGAAAATGTGGTTCATGCAGTAAATGGGCTTGATCTTACCATTGGTGAGAGTATGACTCTTGGGCTTGTGGGAGAGACCGGTGCAGGAAAGACGACGACTGCATTGGGCATTATGCGACTGATTTCTGACCCACCGGGAAAGATCCTTGAAGGTGAAATATATTTTGAAGGCAAGAATCTCCTAGAGTTAGATAATAGTGAAATGCGAGCAATTCGCGGCAATGATATATCTATGATATTTCAAGACCCGATGACTGCACTCAACCCCATTCTTCGTGTTGGGGATCAAATCTCCGAGGTAATTCGACTGCACGAAAAATGCTCTAGGGCTGAGGCAATGATAAAGAGCCTAAAGATGCTTGAAATTGTCGGAATCCGACCGGAAAGAAGCACCGAATATCCACACCAATTTTCCGGAGGGATGAAGCAACGTGTAGTAATTGCAATGGCGCTTGCCTGTAATCCCAAATTGCTGATTGCCGACGAACCGACGACAGCGCTTGATGTAACAATTCAAGCTCAAGTGCTGGATATGATGAATGACTTGAAAGCACAATACAAGACCTCGATGCTACTTATCACCCACGACTTGGGTATTGTGGCGGAAACTTGCGACGAAGTAGCGATTATGTATGCAGGAGAAATCGTGGAATATGGCAACCTGGAGCATATATTCCGAAATGCACTGCATCCGTATACAATTGGCTTGTTTGGATCGATACCGTCGTTAGATAAAGACGTTACCAGGCTTACACCGATTCATGGGCTAATGCCTGATCCGGCTAACTTGCCGTCGGGCTGTCGATTCCACACACGGTGCGAACATGCGTGCGAAGAATGCAAGTCAAAGGAGCCCGAATATCTGGAAATTGAGCCCGGGCATTATGTAAGATGCCTAAAAGTTGCGAAAGGGGAGCTTGCAGATGGATGAAATTCTCAGAGTAGAGAATCTGAAAAAATACTTCACTGCTCCGGCGGGGAGTCTTCATGCCGTGGACGATTTGAGCTTTTCAATCCATAAAGGGGAGACCCTTGGCGTGGTTGGGGAAAGCGGATGCGGAAAGTCAACTCTTGGGAGAGTTGTTATAAAGCTTATTGAGCACACGGACGGAAAGATATTCTTTGAAGGGGAGGATATTACGAATATCAGGGAAAAAAGGGTTTTGGAATTGCGCAAAAAAATGCAGATCATTTTCCAAGATCCATATTCTTCACTCAACCCCAGACTCTGTGTTTCGGATATCATTGCCGACCCGCTTAAAGTGTATAGGCTCTATAATTCTGCCGACAGGCAGAAAAGAGTGTTTGAATTAATGGATATGGTGGGACTTGCAAGGCGCTTTGCATACTCATATCCTCACGAACTTGACGGAGGGCGGAGACAAAGGATAGGCATAGCAAGAGCCTTGGCGCTCTCGCCAACATTTGTTGTTTGTGACGAGCCGGTCTCTGCATTAGATGTGTCGATTCAGGCGCAGATACTAAATCTGCTTCAGGACTTACAGGAACAACAGGGACTTACATATATATTCGTTACCCACGATCTTTCTGTGGTCAAGCATATATCAACGGATATTATGGTCATGTACACCGGGGTAATGGTAGAGAAAGGACCGTCGAAAGCGCTTTTCAAGAGCCAATTACACCCTTATACTAAAGGATTATTATCTGCTATTCCTGTGCCAAGTATTGATCATAAAAGGAAGCGAGTAGAGCTTCAAGGAGAGCTATCATCACCTATAGAGCCGAAAGATGAATGTCGTTTTCTTCCTCGCTGTCAACATGCAACGGATATCTGTCGCAATCAAGCTCCATCTGTTGAGGAAGTTTTTCCAAATCATTTCGTCGCATGTCACAACGTAAAGCAAATTAACGGAATATAAAAGGGAGAGACAAAATGAATGAGTGCGTAAAATGGGATTACGAAACAGATATCGTTGTTGTGGGTTTCGGTGGTGCAGGCGGTTGCGCAGCTATTGAAGCTCATAATACGGGGGCAAGTGCAATATTACTTGAAAAGCAGCTAGAGGATAGCCATTATTCCAATACACGCATGTCCGGCGGAGGATATCATAGTCCTGACCAAGATGGTGATAGACAGGCACTTAAAGCATATGCTAAAGCCATGTTTAGTGGGGAGAATATCCCGTGGAAATTTGAAGGAGATCAGACAGAATACTCGGAAGGCTTGGCTGAAATGTGGGCAGAATATGCGCCACAAAATGCTACATTTATGCGCAGTTTAGATCCTGATTATGTGTCTTCGCCTATAGGAGAAGCGGCTTATCCGGAGTTTCCGGGGGCGAAAGAATCAGGATATCGCTTGCACAACAGCACGTATAGCCCGGATGGTATTGTTCGCAATTTCGGAGGTTCGCCCAAAGCACCGAAAAGTAAAAAAGAAGCCGGAGAAGCATTTCATGCGTGTGTATTGCATGGCGTAACGCAGCGAAATATCCCGGTGCATTATAATACTCGTGCATTGCGACTAATACAAAATAGCGCCGGAGAAGTTATCGGGGTAAAAGCGGAGCGAGATGGGCAAGAATTCTGCTATCATGCCAAAAAAGCAGTTATTATCACATCTGGTGGTTTTGAATACAATGAGGCTCTGCGTAGTGCATTTTTGGATGGTTATGCGGTTGATGGATGGGCTTTTTATGGCACGCCTGCCAATACTGGTGATGGAATTATCATGGCGATGAATGCAGGTGCCGCCCTTTCCAAAGTTGGTAACGCTGCAGCTCGACTTATTGGCTCTTTTCCGGAGCTACGCTCGGATGGCATTCGTATTGGAATAGCGATTATTTCCGTAGGGCGAGAACATGCGATAGTTGTGGATAATTCCGGCGACCGCTTCTTCGACGAGCGAGATGTAAGCAAGGATCCAATGCGGTATATATCTTATAGGCACGCACTTGTTTTCGATGTTCGTCGTGCTATCTTCCCACGTATTCCTGCTTGGTTTGTTTTTGATGAGACACACAGAAAGCAGTGGACACTTACGAATACCAATGCCTCAGAATATCTTGGAATTCCTTGGTCTGCCGATAGTCATGAGCCAATAGAAAAGGGATGGATACTTAAAGCCGATACCATAGAGGAGCTTTCTGAGAAGATTAAGGCGCATCCGGACAACCTTGGGCAGATGGACACGAAGACCCTAACTTGTGCAGTAGAGAGATTTAATGGATTCTGCGATGAAGGGGCAGACAAGGATTTTAACCGTGATGCGGACACACTAAAAAAGGTGGAGACGGCGCCATTTTATGCCCTTCCCCTGTTCCCGGGCGGGCCAAATACTAAAGGCGGTCTAAAAGCCAACGAAAAACGTCAAGTGGTGGACTGGGACGGCAATGTTATACCACGGCTTTATGCAGCTGGAGAGATAGCGTCTGTTTTCAAATATGTGTATCAGGCTGGTGGCAATGTAGCAGAATGCATAGTCTGCGGGCGTGTGGCAGCTCTTAACGCTGTCAAGGAATCCCCTTTAAAGTGATTTGCTTATTAGCTATCTAAGAAGTAGATCTGTATTTTGTGCCTTAAAGAAATGCGAAAGGAATGGTCAATATTATGAACGGAAAGTTCCCTGCCGGAGTGGCGGCTGTCGGTGTTGGAGATGTAGATTATGGTACGCTTTACCAAAACAAGAATCTTCCCGGACCACGAGATCCTTACGAGTTGGCGGCAGAAGCATTTAAAAATGCACTTTTTGATGCTGGACTTAAAAAAGAGGATATAGATGGTGTTTTGTGTGTCAGGGATGTTAAGAAATATGAATATTTTTGCCATAAAGTGGGCATAGAAAAACCCCGGCTGGTTAATGGCTTGGAATCGTCCGGGCGCCAAAGCGGGATTGCTATGCAATATGCGGCAATGGCGGTTGCTACAGGCATGGCAAATACCGTGGCAGTTGTCTATGCCAATCATAGTCGCACCGCTGCGTTTAATTATGGCGGTGACGGTGACGGTGGAGATCCGTTTGGTATCCTACATGGTATGACCTCACCCGGCGCACAAGTAGCAGCCATGTTTAACCGATATAGCCATGAGTTCGGCGTGACGGAAGAAAGTCTTGCAAAGCTTGCCGTGTCTAACCGCTATCATGCCTCGCTCAATCCACACAGTGTTATGAAGAAGCTCTTTACAGTGGAAGATTATTTACAGGCTCGCTATATAACCGAGCCGTTGCGGCTATTTGACTATTGCCTGATTAACGACGGTGCGGTTTGCATAATACTAACAACAACGGAGCGAGCAAAGGACTTGCGTAAGCCTGTGGTTGAGATGATTGCAACAAGTGCCTGCGGAGATATGGCATCTTCCTATATGAAAGAAGACTTCTTTTATGAAGGGTTGCGCACGGTTTCTAAAGACCTATATGCTGTCGCCGGAGTGAAGGCAGAGGATATGGACTCTATTCAGATTTATGACAATTTTACCGCTACTATGATGTTTAGTATAGAAGGAATCGGTCTTTGCGACAGAGGTGGTGCAGAAGACTATATCGATAGGGTAGGTATAACCTTGGGCAAGAGCCCACGCCCGATTAACACAAGTAACCACACCTCGGAGACATATATGCAGGGCTTTAATCATCAAGCTGAATGTATACGCCAGTTGCGTGGAGAGTGCGGTGAGCGCCAAGTTCCGAATAGCAAGCTTTCGATGTATATCTGCGCCTCTCCGATAGTTTCGGGGCATATATTTGCAAGAAGATAGTAAAATTGTTTTGTGCCGAATTTGAAAGGAATGGTCATTAGTTTGAAAGAATTCAAACTAAAAACCAAAGGGCATGTGCTACTCGCTCTCCCTATGGGAAACCGCGAGAGATGCACGAAATGACCATTCCTTTTTCATGGTCGTTTGATGCAGAAAGTGAATTTGAAAGGAATGGTCATTAATATGCAAGAATCTCAACGTGAAAAAGTAGCATCTTGGTTGCCGGAAGTTACGGAATTTGAGAAGCCTTTTTGGGACAGTTTTCAGAAAAATAAGGTCTTAATGGTTCAAAAATGTAAAGACTGTAGCAATATTCAGTTTCCGCCGTCCCCGGTTTGTACTAACTGTCTGTCAAGTGAAGTGCCGTGGGAGCCATGCTCCGGAATGGCTAAGTTATGGTCTAAGGTTATATTTCATAAGCAATATCTTGAGCCATATCCGGATACGCCTTACAGTGTTGCGCTTGCAAAATTAGAAGAAGGCCCTATTGTCACAGGTCGAATAACGAACGAGAATGCGGAGAAAGCGGATTTTGATGCACAATTGAAGATAAATTATGTAAAAACTACCGATGGAACAATTCTTTTAGAATTTGTACCCGCATAGTAAAGAGAAGAAAGGAATTTTTCATAATGATTCAAACTGAAAATAGAAGTGGTCCGCTTAACGGATACAAGATACTCGACTTAACTCGCACCTATGCCGGGCCATATGCCACGATGCTACTTGCTGATATGGGTGCGACCATAATTAAAATTGAGCCACCGGAGGGCGATCCCAACCGTCAATTAGGTCCTTTTCTTGACGACAATGATAAGGATATGGGATTGGGTGGATTTTATTCGAGTGTTAACCGAAACAAGAAAAGTATTGCCCTGAATCTTAAAAATCCTGATGCACAAAAAATCGCACAGAAGCTGGTTGCAGAATGTGATGCAATGATTTTTAATTTTTCAACACCTAAAGTTTTGGATAAATTTAATTTAGATTACGACACAGTCAATAAGATTAATCCCAAGATCGTATATGTTTCAATCAGCGGATATGGGACAAATCGTGTAGTGCCTTCACTCTATGAAGGTAAGCCTACCATAGATATGATGATGCAAGCAGAAAGTGGAACTCTGAGCATTACCGGATCACCGGATGGGGATCTATATAAAGTTGGTCCCGGAATTGGAGATACTTATGCCGGTACGCTTGCAATAGTAGGTATGCTGGCAGCGCTCCTAAAGGCAAAGGAGACGGGGAAAGGTCAGTTCGTAGACATCGCTATGCTCGACTCAATGGTCATGCTGTCTGAGCGTATTATCTACCAATACTCATATACGGGAGAGTCTCCGGGACCGATAGGGAATCGACATCCACTTCAAGCCCCTTATAGCGTTTACTACACCAATGATGGTGCTATTGTATTGGCGGCATTTCCTGATAGATATTGGGACAAACTGGTAGAAGTAATGGATATAGATATCTTGCGGACAGATTCTCGCTTTACTACAAGGGAAGCAAGACTTCAAAACCAGGATGCACTCGATGAGATTATAACAAGCTGGACTTCCAAGAGAAGTAAGCAAGAAGCAATGGATATACTTAACGATACAGGCTGCCTAGCAGCACCTGTTAATGTGGCAGCCAATCTATTTACCGATGAGCATATCAAAAAACGTGAAATGCTGGTCGATGTAGAGGGTCACCCCAAGACCGGACAAAAAGTGCAAATCACAGGCACGCCATTTAAATTCTCTGATACTCCTGCCAAGATTTATCATCGAGCACCGCTTAATGGTGAAGACAGCAGAGAGATACTTGAGCAAATTGGTTATTCTGAGGGAGAGATTGATAAGCTTATCAGCGAAGGTACTGTGATTTACAATCATGTTTAAGGCAGCACAAAAGAATAATTGCCGCATATGGAAAAGAGGGTAATGCCAGCAGTGGACAAAGGCGATTTTTCGCAGGGCAGTGTTTCCCGAGCGATTCTTCGCCTTGTAGTTCCCATGACGCTTGCGCAACTTGTAAATGTCTTATACAGTCTTATATCAAAGATATATTTGGCTCGCCTTCCGGGTGTTGAACACCTTGCGCTTAGCGGAGTCGGGGTTACGCTACCTATTATTTATATCATTATGAGTGTAGCGGCTTTATGCGGCTCAGGTGGTGGGCCGCTGTTTGCGATTGCACGTGGAAAAGGCGACGACGACGAAGCAGAGCGGATTATGGGCAACGCATTTACGATGCTTCTGTTTAGCGGCATAGTAATGACCATACTGGTATTGATATTTAGAAGACCCCTCTTGTTCCTATTTGGAGCGAGCGGTGATACATTTGATTTTGCGAGTGAATATCTAACATTTTACTCGTTAGGTTCGCTCTTTGTTATAATCACACTTGGAATGAATGCGTTTATCAACGCTCAGGGATTTGGGCGTATTGCAATGCTAACGGTTGTTATCGGGGCTGTGGTAAATCTTGTGCTAGAGCCAATATTCATTTTTGTGTTTGGCATGGGTGTACGAGGTGCGGCGCTATCGACTGTGATAGCGCAGTTTTGCTCTGCGATATGGGTCATGAGATTTCTGACAGGGAAAAAAGCCATATTGCGCCTAAAGTTATCCCGCATGAAACTTTCGGCAAAAAGGGTGCGTAGAATCCTCACGATGGGACTACCCGGATTTACCATGATAACGACGACGAGCCTTTCGCAGATTATTGCAAATGTAATGCTCCAAACTCACGGCGGAGATATGTATATCGGCATTATGTCAATTATAAATGCACTGCGTGAAGTCATCATTATGCCTATTTTTGGACTTGAGCGGGGGGCGAGCCCCGTTATAAGCTTTAATTTCGGTGCAAATAAATTTGAGCGTGTGCGTCGGGCGATAAAGTTTAAAGTATCAGTGACGGTCTTGTATGCTACCTTTGCCTGGATTATGGTTATGCTATTCCCGGATACGATAATGCGCATATTCAGCAATGACCCTGAGCTAATCGCTGCTGGTGTACCAGCATTGAGAGTGTATTTTGCAATGTTTATCTTCATGTCGCTCCAGATGGCATCACAAGGTATATTTTTAGGTCTTGGCAGAGCGAAAAATGCTATTTTCTTTGCATTATTGCGAAAAGCGATTCTTGTTGTGCCTCTTATGCTCATTTTACCGACACTTGGCATGGGTACATTCGGAGTGTTTGTTGCAGAACCTATATCACAGGTCATAGGGGGGCTGGCTTGTTTTGGAACGATGTATTTTGTTGTATATAAAAAACTATTGCGGCGGGATGGGATATAGCGTTTCGGATTTTATAGGGTAGAGCTTCTGATGTAAGTGGCAGGCGCAATCAGACAAGCGATTACATCAAATGGCAGAATTTTATAAATAAGATATGACCTCAAACAGTAACCTGCAAAGCCTTCAGTTTTGGATACTTAATGTTGCGGAATTTGGGATATACAAAGTGTTTACAATGACTACGAGCAAGAATACAATTAGGGATAGCTTAACAGCTTGCAAAGCATTGAAATTGCGGTACAAAAGGAAGTGGTCTTTCGTCTCGGCAGACGAAAAAATACTTCGCACAAAATTCACATTTATATTCTCATATGCGCTACTAGTTAGAGTTTAAATAGCCTTGAATCATTTGGTTGACAGGAGGATTTCTTTGCGACAACTATTTAGAACGGTCGGGTCGACCATTACAAAAGAGATAAAGGCAACACAAATTAGCATACCCCCGAGATTGTTTTCTGCAGTCATAAGAGTGGTTGCAATTGCATGGATAGCAAGAGCTGCTGGAATGCCTGAAGTCGCTACGTATCTCGCAATTGGTGCAGCGATGATAAGGATTTGGAGCGGTGCGATTGCAACGGGAGGATGGGCAATGAGTAATGAAATGGGCGCAGGTACACTTGATTTTGTGCTCATTTCCGGAGCGCCGCTTCCTATTATACTGTTTTCAAAGATATTGGCGACAATATTGTACGAGATACTGCCTGCTCTTGTAAGTATGGTAGCAGTTCTCGTTGTGTCCGGCACAATACCACATGTTGAGAATGTTCCGATGCTCGTGGTTTCATTTGTGTTTGCTGTCTTAGGTGTTGCAGCAATAGGTTTTTTCTTTTGCGTTCTTATCGTACTTGTTGGGGGGCGAGCAGGTTTCTTTATGGGGCTGATTCCATTTGGTGCAGTTCTGGGTGGTTTTGTGTTACCATTAGAACAAATGCCCAATGTGATACGTGGATTGTCAATGCTTGTTCCTTCGTCGTGGGCGATGAATAGCATTTGGCAGTGCGTTGCCAGAGATTCAGATTTAGGTGGTATTGTCTTTAACCTGTTGGTGAGTATATTATTGTCGATTATATGGCTTTATATATCGTGGCAACTTTGTAAACGAGGAGAACGTCGGATAATAATTAACGGCGACTTGAGCCGCCAGTGGTAGGAGAATGAAGTGAACAACTTTTTTAGACAATCTTTCTACACATACAAAGGTTTATTTCTATGGCTGAACTGGCCGGGATATATATCTAGTATTATATTATATCCCATTGCCAACGTCATGATGTTTACCCTTATTGGGCGCTTTGGTGGAGAGGTTGGCGGTGCTGCATTTGCGTTGGGTATTGTTGTTTTTTCGATGTCATTTTCTATAATAAACGGTCTCACACAATCATATTCCTACGAGTTGGCATTTGGAACACTGCCTTTTCTATACTCGTCAAATGCAAGCAGACTAAAGAATTTTCTTGCAAGAGGGGTGTTGCATTATCCGAATGCCTTGATTGCCTTTGCGTTGGGACTGACGACCTCATACTTCATTGCAGGATTGGGTTTTGCATATGTTAACTGGGGACCGTTCATATTGGCAGTGCTGTTAATCGGATTTTCGCTTGTAAGCTTAGGACAGTTTCTAGGGCTTATTTCGATAATTATGCGAGACTGGATATCTGTGCAGTCGATTGCGTTAGCGGTGCTTGTGGCTTTCTGTGGAGCAATAATACCGACATATGTCTTTCCAAATGTCGTAGTCACCATTACTCATGCAATGCCCATAACAAATGGTCTGATTGCCGTGAGAGGCGCATTTAATGGAGCGGAATTCAGCGCAGTTGGAGCAAATATTATGCACGAATTTATAGTTGGACTTGTATATTGTGCAGTTTCATTTATTGTTTTCAGAATTATTGAGGTGTATGTAAAACGTAGCGGGAAATTGGATAGAGAGATTCATTAAGCTTTTAGTAGAAGGAGCGCTATTATGTCGTTTGCTGTAGAGTGCGTTGACCTCGAAAGAGTATATTCCACGAAAAGTCTTCTTGGAAAAAACAAGGAAACAAAGGCATTGAGAGGCATTAGTTTTTCCGTGGGAAAAGGCACTGTTTTCGGGCTTTTGGGGCCGAATGGTTCCGGAAAAACTACAACAATGCGGATTCTTTCGACATTATTAACTCCGACAGCAGGCAAAGCTATAGTTATGGGAAGCGATTGTGCACAAAAGCCATCTGATGTTAGGCGACACATAGGTCTTATATTAGGTGGAGATAGGGGATTGTATGGAAGGTTAACAGGACGTGAGAATCTAAAATACTTTGCAGCATTGAGGAATATGCCGAGTGCCGAGACAGCAAAGCGGATAGACGAGGTGTTGAAGCAGGTAGATCTTGTAGAAGCTGCCGATATAAAAACGGAAAGCTATTCCAAGGGAATGAAACAGAGATTGCATATTGCTAGAGGCATACTTTCAAATCCAGATGTTATTTTAATGGATGAACCAACAATCGGTCTTGATCCCGAAGGTGCACATGAGCTGCGTGTACTCATACCACACTTGGCTGAAAGTGGCAAGACTATAATCCTTACAACGCATTATATGTCTGAGGCTGATGAGCTTAGTGATAATATAGCTATCATAAATAAGGGTATTATTATTGCAAGTGGCACACCGAGTGAAGTGAAGAAAAATTTCAGCAAAACGTCAGCAATGGAAATGATTTTAAGACGAGACATGACGAAAGTTTTGCATGAACTTCAACAGCTGCCGGATATGCATAATGTTATAAGCGTTACGGATGGTCCGGTACAAAAGTTGACACTACACATGAGTTCGGGCGCAGATATTAGAGACGCCGTGCGCAGAATACTGGGGGCAGAAAACATAGAGTATATGGCAATGAGAGACTCGACTTTGGAAGAAGCTTATCTTAGTATAGTTGGGAAAGCCGAAAGCGGACAATAGCATTTGGTCAAAAGAAAGTAAAAGAGAGTCATGCAATATCTGCTAATGACGTTCTAATAACTCTTTGAAGATAGGTCGTCAAATGTTTTTATGTAATGAGAAGCGATTTGTTTTGTGGTGTGCATGGATTTGAGAATATAGAGGGGATATGTGAAATGGCGATTATTCTTTTCGACTTGGATGGAACGTTAACTGACCCATATTATGGTATATCGAACTGTATGTTGTACACGTTAAGTCGCTTTAATGTCGAGGAGTATCCTCCAGAAGAGGAGTTGTTGCGATCATGCATAGGACCACCTATACGCGAGAGTTTGTGTCTTGCCGGAATTCCTTTGGACTCAATTGATGAGGCTTTGACAATTTTTGACAAGCAGTACAAGTCTGTGGGAATATATGAAAATTCAATATACAAGGGCATTCCTGAACTATTGAACAACTTGAAAATGAACGGTCATACGCTTGCGGTGGCATCCTCCAAAGCTCGTGATTTTGTTGAGATAATTCTGTCTTATTTTGGAATAATACATTATTTCGACGCTATAGGTGGTGCAAACTTAGATGGGAGTCGCGCTGAAAAAGCTGAAATTATTGAATGTGTGCTAAAGCAATTATGTGTTATTGAACGAGAGCATATATACTTTGTCGGAGATAGGGTCTATGATGTGACTGGGGCGAAAGCGGCAGGAATAAGTAGTATTGCGGTTCTGTATGGTTATGGGAGTCGTAAGGAGCTTGAGAATTCAGGACCTGATTTTGTCGTAGACACTGTCCAGGAGTTGACAGTATTGTTGAATGATTTGCTAATATAAAGCAAATTGTTTTAGTGGTTGTTTTTTAGACGGCGTCGAGGTGTCGGGAGGTGAAGCGCAAAAGATTGCTTTGGCAAGAGCAATATACAAAGATGCACCATTTTTTATCCTAGATGAGCCAACAGCGGCACTTGACCCTGTGGCTGAGTTTGAGATGTATTCAAATTTCAACAATATCATTGGCAATAAGACGGCTATATACATCTCTCACAGGCTTTCATCATGCAAATTTTGTGATGAAATTCTTGTCCTTGATAACGGCAGGCTTATCCAAAAAGGAACACATGACGAGCTTGTGGCATATGAAGATGGTGAATATAACAAGATGTGGAACGCTCAGGCAAAGCATTATGTGGATTAGAATATAACATTTAATTTTGGGCACTTATATGTTGCGAAATTTAGTATATGCAAAGTGTTGACAATGACTGTGCGCAAGAATATAATTGCTACAATAGGAAGTGCGATGTATCCGTTGGATTATGGTTACTTTGCACGAGTAGCAGAGATTAGAGTGTGGAAAAACAGACATGACGGAGACAAAATAACTATACTCCGTCATGTTTTTGTATATTTTGAATTTGCCCCCGAGTTTTGCATTCCGGCGTAGAAAACATTGTGTTAAGTGACGTATAGGCAGGAGGTTGCTGCTTTGACATTCTTACAGATGAAATGCTTTTTAAGCCTTGCTAAAACTAAAAAACTGTCTGAGACGGCTGTAGCTATGGGAATCAATCTGTCCACTTTGTCAAAATATATTGACAGTATGGAAAACGAGCTATCCGTTTCGCTTTTTACAAAAAGACTTTCCCGTCAGGAACTTACACGTGAAGGGGAGCTTATCCACCCAAGCATTGAGTACATGGTTAAGCAATATGATGACCAAGAAGCTATGCTTCGGCAATATACTTCTCGATATGAATCATCCATCAGAGTTGTTATCGAATATCACCAGATAGAAATCATGCGCAGATTGTTTGCATTTTCTAAAGAGTATCCTAAAATCAAGCTTGAAGTTACAGAAGCCTCGGTTGTCAGGGTGCGAGAAATGCTTGACTCAGGTGCGGCTGATGTTGGGATTGTGTATGAGCAGTTTGTCGATAAAAAATATCCGCTCACCATTCCGCTTCGCACAGACAGGCTTGTAGCAGTTGTGCCGGAAAAGCACCACCTTGCCAAGCGTGGAACAATTTCCGTAAGTGAGTTGCAGGATGAGGAGTTTTTCCTTTATCGGGATGATTTTTTGACTTATCAATACTTGCTTAACATCTGCATTGCGGCGGGATTTGCTCCGAAAGTAAAGCATAGCGACTTGCGGATGAGTGGGATTTTGTATAACGTAGCTGCCGGGAATGGTGTTTCATTTATGGCAGAGAACATAGTGGATATAATTAATGTTCCGGGAAAGGTCAACTTGAGGCTTTCTGAAGACCCGGTTTTGCTACTTTGTGCGGCGTTTAATTCGGACTACCCAAGTAAAGCAATAGATATGCTTATGAGATTTCTTTTGCCCAAGGGATTCGGACGGTCTATGTTATTTAAAGATTTATACAAGACCTTGTTAGATAGCGATCTCATATAAAAGTTTGTATTTTGCACAATGCATAATGAAATAAAATTAAGGGAGTGTATCAAAACGCGGGACGCCCGGGTGTGCGTCCCCTACAAAATGCGGTTAGTCAAAACAATGAACCCGCAACATGTAGGGGCTGCACACTGGGCAACCCGCGTTTTGATACACTCCCTTTAGGTTTCGATAAAGTTTTTTGTGAATTCAAAAAATTGAAGGGTAGCACTGTGCGTACAATCGCTTGACACTAGGACATTTATGAAGAACTCACTTGAATCAATACTTACGACTCTCATGTGCGACTGGCAAAAAGTTTCTGCGGCTGATTTTGGCATAACAGCCGGAAATCCGAGCGCATTTGCAGGCTCTCGCATCGAGCTGTACCAAAAATCGTAAGGTGCGATATTTGGAGCAAAGCCTGCTTCTTGGCATTTTGCTGTCACAAATTCATTAAGGAAGGGTGACTTTATTGAAGATATTACCAGAAGTGTCATTTCTTTCAGCGTTGCCATTTGGATACTTTGTTGATTGGCAAGACAGTGGGATTCACTTACGAGTATAGCAAGATTGTCTGACTTGAGAGTATGCCCTATTGCTCCTTTGGGCGGCTTGCGTTCGGTTGAAAACACAATGTAAACAGCATTCTTCTTTGAGCTTAGTGCATCGTTAATGTTGCTATCGAAAAGCTGAGTGATTTCCGCCTTGGCATCCGGAAAAAACTGATTAAAGCTAAAGAGCATATTGTTATATGCATAACTGTTTAGAGGGTCGGCAAATACCACAAATCGTGATTCCCATGATTGCTTGTAGTCTGCCAGGATCTTGTTCATTCGCTCATATTCACCAATGATGTTTTTGGCATAATCTAAGAATGCCACTCCTGCTTCAGTAAATGATAAAGATCGGGCGTGGCGCTCTACAAGCCTTAATCCAAGCTCCTTTTCAACATTGTTTATATTATATGAAAAGGAAGACTGAGAGATATATAGTTTTTCAGCGGCATTGTGAAAAGTATTAGATTCTGACAATGCTACAAAGCACATTAGCTGGAAAATGTTCATTGGAACACATCCTTTCAGAGCTTTTCATCTGCGTTAATATATGAATGTATTTTAGACTATCGGGAAGCTTTTTGCAAGTAAATAGCGTAAAAAGAACATGTGTTAAAAAGAGATGGTGTTACAGCCAAAATCTTCGAATATGCTCGCATGCTTGATTTGCACTGATGTACCTGATAGAATGTCAACATTGTTTCTGAAAGTGACGTTTGACTTATAAAATAGATTGGTTGTGTTCGACGATCAATAAAGGGACCGTGCACAAAGCCTCGGTCTTTATTATACTTGTGAAAGTGTAATTTGCACGTCTGCTTGGCTGGGCACTTTGTTTTGGAGTGATATAAAATGAAACCAGAAACATCCTCGACAACTACATCAAAAAAAGTAATGACGACACTTGATACGGTGCCTTTTGGTACGGATGAGCAAATACGGAATATGACCAAGAAAGTCTCTAAGGAGTTGCCTCTAGGTGTAAATTCACGTATGCTCTATAAGGATATTCTGGTTATAGCGTGGCCGGCTATGGCGGAGCGTGCGTTTGCGGCATTTTCAGGTATGCTCACGATGATGATGGTGGGGAGCTTAGGCTCGTGGGCAATCGCATCTATAGGGCTTGCAATGTTGCCAAGATTTCTGATGTTCACTATACTTGTGGCGCTCAACGTAGGGACCACAGCTTTAGTAGCACGTAGCCGGGGTGCCGGAGATCAAGCAAAGGCTAACAGTTATCTCAGACAAGCAATGATTATGGGGGTAGTCTGCAGTGTTGCGGTTAGTGTAGTCGGATATATATTTTCGGAACCATTAATCCGGCTTATGGGTGTGGGAGCAATAGAGGAAGCAGCGTTGGTCGGTGGAACAGTTTTTCTACAGATACAGGCTCTTGGCTTCATTTTTACTGGCATAGCTGTAACAATAACTGCGGCACTTCGTGGGATAGGCGACTCTCGCAGTCCCATGATATATAACACGGTTGCGACAATAATCAACGTCATTCTTAATTTCTTGCTTATAGAAGGTCGCTGGGGATTTCCACGTCTAGAAATCGCCGGAGCATCTATCGCAACGGTGATAGGACAAATAGTGGCTACTGCGATAGCATTGGTTGTCATAATGCGCAAGACAAATTATATTAGTCTTAACCTTAAAATACCCATTAAAATAAATTGGGCACAATTAAAAGATATTCTCCGAATTGGAATGCCCGCTACGGGCGAGCAGCTAATTTTACGTTTGGCAATGATGGTGGTTAACCTCATAGTTGCATCGCTTGGCACAAATGATTTTGCCGCACACCAAATTGCCACGAACTTCATGCACTTTACACTGGTAATTGGAGAGGGCATATCCACAGCGGCCACTACGCTAATGGGGCAAAGTATCGGAAAGAGGCGACCCGATATGGCACAAGCCTATACTAGTCGATGCCGAAAAAGCGGACTCATCGGGGCTTGCATTTTAGTTATTCTTTTCATTGTTCTCAGACATCCTCTGACCGGTCTGTATACAGATAACGTTGATGTCATTCAAACGAGTGTGCTGTTAATATTAATCTTGGCAATGTTGCAGCCTTTCCAAGCATCTCAGTTTATTGTTTCAGGGGCTCTCAGAGGTGCTGGAGATACTTTTGCCGTCGCTGTTGTGAACTTTATTAGTGCTTTGGTCTTGCGCCCCGCTCTGGCAGCAATTGCAGTTTTCATTCTTGATTTAGGTGCAGCGGGTGCATGGTATGCGTTTCTTGCGGACCAAATCTTACGCTCATTTCTCATAATGCTGAGATTCAATTCAGGAAAGTGGAAAAAGGTCTTCTTTTTAGAATTGGACAAATTGAAAGATTAAAGTGAAAAATTTTGAATAACTCAAACAGGAGGCACTACATACATGAAAAAACAACACATAGAAAAATTAGTAACCCTCATGAAATCCGAAAAAATGGACGCAGTATTAGTCTGCCCATCTGAAGAACTGAAATTCCTCATAGGCTTCTCCCCCATGATGTGCGAGCGTTTTCAAGGCATGTTCATAAAAAGCGACGGAGACATATTCTACCTATGCAACTCAATTTACACAGGCGAACTTGAGTTGGTACTCACAGAGCAAAGAATACTCACTTGGTATGACAGAGAATTTATGGCAGAAGCAGTACATAAGCTCCTCGGTGACGAAGGGCTTCATGGAAAGAAAATCGGTGTCAACTCAACAGCACCTGCGTTTAACTTGGCAGATATTGCAGAGAAGTCAGGCATTAAATTTGTAAATGCCAGACCGATTCTCGAAGAAATGCGTATAATCAAATCAGCGCAAGAACTTGAAAATTTGAGAATTTCTGCGTCAATAACAGACAAAGTATTCAGCGATGTTATAAAATTCATCAAGCCCGGAATGAAAGAAGCTGAAATTAAAAGTTTTGTGACATCCGAAATGGTAAAGCATGGCGGTGCAAACCCTTGGGCACTCATTGCCTCAGGGTCGAACTCAAGCTATCCGCATTATCAAGGCAGTGATCGAGTTATTGAAACTCAAGATGTGATACTGTTTGATTTTGGCTGTGCATATAATGATATGTGTTCCGATATGTCCCGCATGGTGTTTGTCGGAGAACCAACGGAAGAGCAGAGGAAAATATACGAAATATGCCGCAAGTCCACCGAGGCGGGCGAGGCGGCAAGCTTCGAGGGTGCATTCATTCCTGATATTGAAAAGATATCAAGAGCTGTTATCGAAGAAGAGGGCTATGGCGAATACTTCACCACGCGTTTGGGTCATGGCATCGGCTTTATGGGACACGAAGCACCCGACATCAAGCTCAGTAATCCAAGAAAACTCGAAAAAGGCATGTGCTTCACAATTGAGCCGGGCATAAATTTGCCGGGAAAATTCGGCATGCGTGTAGAGGATGTCGTGGCAATAACAGAAAACGGCACCGAAATCCTCAACAAATCAACACATGATATGATAGTTGTGTAAACGAAATTGCCTTCTTTAGCTAAAGAGGGTGGCTCCGCAGGAGCCGAGTGTTTTGCAAAGTATGTTACTAAGCAAGCTTTTGCTGATGGTCAAGTTGGAGCTGTTGACCATCAGCAAAATTTATCTCTTTAAAGGGATAGATTAATATTCATTGTGAATATTAATCTACATTATACAAGACAAAAGGAATGTTACCACGGAAAATTGCTTATTCTATTCATTTGAATAGCTTTGAATCATACCATTTATCAAAGCGAACGAACTTAAACGGCTGACGAACGCCGATTGTGTTTTTTGGGCATTGGTAAATACATCTCATACACATACCGCAACGCCACTTGAATCCAATGGATTTTTTATTCATTACTATATTTTTATTAGGGCAAATATTCACACATTTACCACAACGAACACAATCTTTTTTAGCATAATAAAATTTGCCCATCATAAGTGCGCCGAGCCATTCTACACGCCCAAAGAAAGTTATAACTTTTGAACCAATACTCTTTTCCATAAAGCAAGGCTTTAATTCAAGTATGTTTTTTGTAATATTTGGAATGTCCTCATTTGCCTTATCTAAGACCTTGATTACTTTTTCATCGCTATATTTAATTATATAATTCGATGGCATTTCAATCAGTTTATCGTAAAATACTCTATACCCTTTCTTGTTCAATTTCCTAATGAGCAAATCAGAAGAAGCATTATTGATTTTATTTTCCCACCCTGCTGTTGGGAGTATGAACGTGTTCATACCATTTGTTTTTGGTAGTTGCTTAACAAAATCAATTATAATTTTAGGCGCATTAAAAGAATGGATAGGGTAAGCAATTCCTATAATGTCGTATTCAGTTGGAGTAAAATTGTGTATATCAGCATTTTCAATTTTAAAACAATCAAAAGAAACACGGCGTTTTTCAAAATCACCGCACAATCTGTCAACGACATATTTTGTCATTCCTGTTCCTGAAAAGTAGAACAAACATATATTCATACTCGCACCTGTCAAAAAT